>X355_Hoffmanns_Two_toed_Sloth__coassemble_1952_pt1 | contig 31542 bp, 17 predicted proteins | sample X355_Hoffmanns_Two_toed_Sloth__metabat2_low_PE_021 | metagenome-assembled genome bin X355_Hoffmanns_Two_toed_Sloth | reverse complement strand
AAACTGTCAGATGTGTCAGGTTTTAACCATACATAGTTAATAAACGTAAATATAGTGATGAATTATGGGCTTTAAGTAATAAGTAGTAAGTTGAGAAAGCTGTATTACTGCTAACTGTTGACTGTTAACTGTTAACTGTAAATAGTGTTACCTTTGTTACTTTTTTTACTATTGCGATCAAAAGACAGATTCCTGACCAAAATAAATGACTAATTGATGATTCTGTGTTTGGTTTTCGTCTTATTTCTTTTACAAACAACAGGATTTATAATATATGACTCATTTACTATCCTAATTTGCCCTATCTATACCCCTTCGCATTCTGTCATATATTGTATTTTTGTTAACGCAGAAATTAACAAATTTAATATATCATGAAATTATCAAGATTACTTTCGAGTGCCGTTCTATGCCTGCTGACGTTATCATTAGCGGGTCAGGTGGGTTTCGGTGACCCGGAGAAGATTAACTCCGGCTGGAAATTTACTTTAAATGATGTCAAAGACGGCCAGACTCCGTCATTGGATGACAAAAGATGGAAAACTGTCGACCTGCCCCATGACTGGAGTGTGAAAGGTCAACTCAGCCCGACACTTGCCAGTGCAACAGGTTACCTGCCCGGAGGTATAGGCTGGTATCGCAAGGTACTCAATATACCCCAATCGAAACAAGGGGAAAAAGTATACTTATACTTCGAAGGAGTGTACAATCGTAGTGAAGTATTTATCAACGGTCAGTCATTAGGTAAACGTCCGAATGGTTATGTTTCTTTTATGTACGATGCCACTCCCTACATTAAATACGGGGAAGATAATATAATAGCCGTTCGCGCAGACCATAGCCAGTCGGCAGACTCCCGCTGGTACACCGGCTCTGGTATCTACCGTAATGTATGGATGGTATATGCCAATCCTCTGCATATTGCCCAATGGGGTGTATTCTCCTATCCTAAATCGGTGACTAAGAAACAAGCCATTGTGTCTGTAGAGGTGGAAATAGATAATTCCACGGTGAAAGATGCAAATCTGACCATCACGAATGAGTTGTTATCGGCAGATGGGAAAGTAGTTGCAAAAGATTCGAGGAAGTTGCAAATGACAGCCGGAAACAATAAGATATCGACAGAGCTGAAAGTAAACAATCCTCAGTTATGGGATTTGAATAACCCGAATCTGTACCAGTTAAAGACGGCAGTGCTCAAAGATGGCAAAGTTATAGACCAAACCACCACCACTACAGGTATCCGCAACTATACATTCGATCCGAATAAAGGATTTGCCCTGAATGGTGAATGGATGAAAGTAAAAGGCGTATGTATCCACCACGATGCAGGCGTATTAGGTTCGGCAGTACCAAAAGATGTATGGAAGCGCAGATTACTTACACTGAAAGAGATAGGAGTCAATGCTATCCGTACCAGCCACAATCCTCAGGCACCGGATTTATATAGCCTGTGTGATGAACTAGGATTATTGGTACTCAACGAAGCCTATGACGAATGGGAATTTCCTAAGCGTAAATGGCTTGAAGGCTGGAATGTAGGAACACCCGGATTTCAAGGAAATTTCGATTATTTTGGAGAATGGGGAGAAAAAGACTTGGCAGATATCGTTCGCCGCGACCGTAATCATGTATCTGTATTTGCATGGAGCATTGGTAATGAAGTGGATTATCCGAACGATCCTTATTCGCATCCGGTATTAGATGGAGGAGCAGCAACAGGCTTTACGCAAGCGATGTTTGGAGGATATAAGAAAGACGCGCCTGATGCCATGCGTTTGGGTGATATAGCTAAACGGCTGGTAGCAGTAGTTAAGAAATACGATAGATCGCGCCCTACAACAGCCGGACTGGCCGGAGTAGCTATGTCTAATCAGACGGCATATCCCGGGGCACTGGATATCGCAGGCTACAACTATACTGAAGGGATGTATGCCAAAGATCATCAGACATATCCTGAACGGGTAATTTATGGTAGTGAAAACCGGCATGAGCTAAGTGCCTGGAAAGCAGCAAGGGATAATGAATATATCTTCGGACAATTCCTGTGGACAGGTATAGACTATCTGGGAGAGTCGGGACGCTGGCCGTCAAGAGGCTTTTATTCGGGACTGCTAGACTTCGGAGGCTTTATTAAACCCAGAGGTTATTTCCGTCAGTCGCTTTGGTCGGATAAACCGATGGCTTACCTGGGCACCTATCCTACACCGGGAAAAGGTAGCAAAAGCCAGATGAAAGATGTATGGTCTCAACTGGATGCTGAAAATGAAGGCAATTACGAGGAGAAGACCCCGTCGATGGACGCATGGCCTATATGGAACTATCAGGAAGGACAGTCTATCCGTGTAGTAAGCTACACCAATGCGGCAAAAGCCAGACTGGAACTGAACGGAAAAGAAGTAGGACAGACAAAGGACTATGATGACAATACGGGTATTATCTACTGGGATATCCCTTATCAGGCAGGTAAACTGGAGGTTATAGGAATGGATAAGGATGGTAATGAAACAGCCCGTTATGCCATACAGTCTTCGAGACAGCCATATGCACTGACTATCGTACAATCAGAGAAAGAGATATGTAAAGACAAAGGTCTTGCTCAAATAGTTGTGCAGGTAGTGGACGAGAATGGTATACCTGTGATGTTGTCCGATAATGAAGTTACCTGCCGTATAATCGGCCCGGCAAAACTGCTTGGACTGGAAGCCAGCAATAATGAGGATATGAGTGATTATACGGATAACAAACACCGTGTCTTTCATGGTCATATACTTGCTTATATACAGTCTACAGGTGAGCAGGGAGAAATTAAAGTACAGTTCACTTCGCCTTGGCTGAAGTCAGTGGAAGAGACAATTCAGGTTAAGTAATAAAATGGCTCATAGCCAATCTGTTTATAGTAAAGTCGGCGTCAGTAATCCAATTACTGACGCCGACCTCTATTCTATTATACTTTTAATGACAGGCTTATTTAGGAATATCAATCAATTCCACTTCGAAGATGAGATTGGAGAAAGGCTTTATCGAGCCTTGCTCCCTCGCTCCATAAGCCAAATCGTAAGGGATATACAGCATCCATTTTGAGCCGACAGGCATTAACTGCAATGCTTCTGTCCATCCTTTGATTACCTGGCCTACACCAAATGTAGCAGGTTCTCCTCTGTCCAGGCTGCTGTCGAATACAGTACCGTCAAGTAATGTACCCTTATAATGAACTGTTACGCGGTCTGCTGCCGTTGGTATAGCTCCTGTTCCTTCAGTTATTATCTTATACTGCAAGCCACTGGGTAGTGTTACCACTCCGTCTACGGTCTTATTCTCTGCCATAAATTTATCACCTTCGGCAATCTGGCTGGCATATTCGGCTTTCATGTCCTCCGCTTTCTTCGCTTCGTTTACCTCCTGAGCTTTTTGAGCGGCTTCCTGTATAATACCTTCTGCTCCCTCTATGAGCAGTTTTTCATCTTTCAGGCTATTGGAGAAAGCAGAAACAAAGGCATCGATATTCAGTTTACCGGGTCCACCTAGTATTTCTTTCGAGAAATTATCAGTCATAGTCGAAAGCTGGCTCCCAATTGCCACACCCGAATTGAATGCCGATTTACTTTTATCTTGCTTTATAGTTTGGGCAAAACCAACCAAAAACTCTTCTAAATTGGCTGTATTGGCTTTTGTCAGGGAATCTAACTTAGAGGTCATCTCTGCCTTCAGCTTACTTTGTTTTGCGCTATCGTCTTCTTTTTCTATTCTGGATGTATAGTCGGCTCTCACCGCAGCAGTATCTGCTATAACTCCCATCTGTGACAAATAAGGTTTCAGCCCACTTTGCACCATGTTTATACCAAGAGCATAAGATATGGTATCAGCCTGTGTACTGAGGACTGGCTCTGCCGCCACAATTTTCTTAGGGGTTGTTTTTTTCTGTGCAAGCAAACCTTCCGGACTTAATATTGCGCATGCAACCAAAGAGAACAGTAATAATTTCTTCATATGACTAATTTTATTTGTTGATATTCTATGTTTATAGTTTCTGAGAATGTGTATATTATATCGAGATGCAAAAGTAGTATTTTTTATCCGTCTATATCATAACTTCAATAAACTTATTGTGAAATCTTGTAAAAACTTGAAAACTAATCACTACCTTTGCGCGTCCTTAACGGCTGACTCTCTTATGTCGAATATTCTTTGGGGTGGGAGTAGGCCTGTTGAAGGGTTAATTACCACATAAGAATATTTAAAATTTTTAATGAAAACATTTGAAGAATTAGGGGTCGCAGCGAATATCCGCAAAGCGATCGAAGAAATGGGTTACGAGAATCCCATGCCCGTGCAAGAAGAAGTGATTCCATACCTGCTGGGCGAAACAAGCGACATAATTGCATTGGCGCAAACAGGAACCGGCAAAACAGCGGCTTTTGGATTACCTGTACTACAAAAAATCGAAGTAAAAGAAAATGTACCTCAGGCATTAATACTATGTCCTACCCGTGAGTTATGCTTACAGATAGCTGGCGATCTGGCAGATTATTCAAAATATATTGACAATCTGAGAGTTCTCCCTGTATATGGAGGTTCAAGTATCGAAAGCCAGATTAAATCATTGAAAAGGGGAGTACAGATTATCGTTGCTACTCCGGGGCGTCTGATTGACCTTATCAACCGTAAAACGGTCGATTTGAAGAATATAAAATATGTTGTACTCGATGAGGCGGATGAAATGCTGAATATGGGCTTTACAGAAAGTATCGATGAGATATTATCAAAAGTACCTGACGAAAGAGTAATGCTCCTTTTCTCGGCTACAATGCCTAAAGAGATTGCCAAGATTACCAAAAAATACATGCAGAGCCCTAAAGAAATTACGATTGGCCGTAAGAATGAAGGGTCGAACAATGTAAAGCATGTATATTATATGGTACATGCAAAGGATAAATATCTGGCGCTAAAACGTATTGCCGACTATTACCCGAATATATACGGGATCATTTTCTGCCGCACCCGCCGCGAAACACAGGAGATTGCCGACAAACTGATACAGGACGGATACAATGCCGATTCCCTGCATGGTGATCTGTCTCAGGCCCAAAGGGACTATGTAATGCAAAAATTCCGCATTCATAATATTCAGTTATTGGTTGCGACCGATGTAGCTGCCCGCGGACTGGACGTCGACAGTCTTACGCATGTTATCAATTACGGATTGCCTGACGATATAGAATCATATACCCACCGTAGCGGACGTACAGGCCGTGCAGGTAAAACAGGGACATCTATCTCTATTGTCCATGTAAAAGAGAAGGGTAAGATCAGGGAAATTGAGAAAATCATCAATAAGAAATTCGAACAGGGAGTAATTCCTTCGGGAGAGGCAATTTGCGAGAAGCAATTATTCAGCCTTGTTGACAGAATAGAGAAAGTGAAGGTGAACGAAGATGAAATATCGAACCTTCTCCCGTCTGTATACAGAAAACTCGACTGGCTGGAAAAAGAAGATATTATAAAGCGTGTTGTGGCCCTTGAATTTAACCGATTGATCGATTATTATCGTGATGCGGATGAAATAGAGACTCCTTCCGACCGCTTCTCTAAAGGAGATGATAAATCATACCCTCGTCGTAAAGACCGTGAACGTTCCGATCGTTCTTCGGGAGGTACACGTTCGGCGGAAAGAGGTTATTCACGGCTCTTTATCAATATCGGACGTACAGACAGTGTAAATCCGGCAACGCTCATGGGATTGGTAAACGATTTTGTACCCGAGAAGGTAAATATCGGACGTATCGACATCATGCAAAATTTCTCCTTCTTTGAAGTACCCGAAAAGGATGCCCAGAAAGTGATAAGCGCAATGAGCCGTCAGGAACAGAACGGACGTCGCATATCTGTAGAAGTAGCCCAAGGGGGCGGAGGTGGAGACCGGGGAAATTCCGGGGCTTCCCGTTTCGAAAGAGGTGGCGGTTATCGTGGAAACAGTGGTTCTTCACGTTCTGATAAGGGATCGAAAAGAAACTCAGATTTCAAATCGTCAAAACCTTCTGACAAAGGACATCGTAAGGGAGGGCGCAAACCTAAGTTTTCCTGATAGAAACCTAAGTTGACATATATATAAACGTCAGTTACTTATTCTATTTTGATAAAGTAACTGACGTTTACTTATATTTGCTATTACTTATTCGGTAACCTCATTTCTTAAAGTTGTCTGTAACAGATAAACCCTCTTTCATTTTCTTGTACCTAATCAATGCTTCGATGTAATAATAATCGGCATAATTAATAGAAGCATCTACTTCCGATTTATTAGGCCAGTGACCTACACTGTGCAATAAGAACGAAGGTTTACTTTCCCTGCTTTGATACTTATCTGAAGATAGTTCGATTAACATTTTTGTAGCTGCAGTTTTATACTCTTCAGCTTTCACTCCTTTATCCTCTAATTGAGAGAGTTCAAGTAATGCAGAGGCGACAATGGCTGCTGCTGATGCATCTTTCGGTTCATGCGGTATATCAGGTGCGTCAAAATCCCAATAGGGAACATATTCATTCTCAGGCAATCTGTTTAGATAAAGATCCGTTACTTTTTCAGCAAAGCGCAGGAACTGTTTGTCTCCCGTTTCCCTGTAAACCATTGTATAGCCATAAATAGCCCATGCCTGTCCTCTGGCCCATAGTGTACTATCGGCATAACCCTGATGAGTTACTCCTTTAATAAAATGGCCGTCAATGGTATCATATACTGCTACATGGTAATTACCTCCATCTTCGCGGAATTGATGTTTCATAGTTGTTTCCGCGTGCCTTGTTGCTATATCATACAATCTCTTACCGCCTCCATTTCTTGCTGCCCAATACAACATTTCCAGATTTATCATATTATCCATAATGGTATTATGAGGCCAGTTATTAGGTTCCACCTCACGCGGCCATGACAGTATTGTTCCAATTTTGGGGTTAAATAATGTAGCCAGTGTATCCGCGGCATTAAGCACAATTTGCTTATATTTTTCACTTCCCGTAAGGCGATAGCCATTTCCATAACTGCAAAATATCTGAAAGCCTAAATCATGATCATAGGCCGGAAGCATTGCCAATGGATCTAATAAATCAGTATAAAATAAAGCTGCATCGGAGTCGCTGATATTTCTGGTATTTTCATAGTTGTACCAAAGAATTCCCGGCCAGAAACCGACTGTCCACTCGCTTATATCTATAGGAGCAAGTTTCCAGTGGGAGAGACTATCCATGATATTACGGGGCATCATCTTCCGATCTCCGATTTCGGACAGAGTCTTTTGTATCTGCACATTACAATACAAAAGTTCTTTATCTACAGCTAAAGTACCTGCGACTTCTTTTTCTGAACAGGACATAAGTAACGCGGCACAGCCAAGTCCCCAAATGATTCTTTTTATTTTCATGTTTTACTAAATTTCTTATTTTTCTATCCTAAACCAGTCAACATCCATCCATGAACGTGCTGTATCCGAGGCTTGATTCATTATAAACATTCCAACTTTTGCTCCTATCCATTTTCCTTGTCTGGCTTGGAATGGTTCACCTATTTCTTTATATTTCCTTCCGTCTGTACTATATGAGAAGGAGCATTTCCCTCCTTCTTTGACAATTATGCGAAAATAGAATTCCGTATTCTCCAGTTTGGTTTGGTAATTATACTTTATATCTGTCATTAAATTGTCCAATGATATTTTTGCCAGAATTTTTTCTCCTGTTTTTTGCTCTGCATCCGTACATCCGACTTGTTGCAGTTCATAATCATTACCTCTCTTCACCAATGCGATATATGAGTAATCCCATCCCATCATTATCAGGCCGGCTTTATCTCCTTCATTCTGAAGGACAGCTGTTACCTTCATCGTTGCTGTAAATTCAGGAGCCGGGAGTTTTTGCATCAGGAGATTGGGGATATCCCATACATTAGTAAAATTGTCAGGATAATATTGTCCGTACATACGGATATATCCATCGGCAGAAGGGAAAGCCCATCCTTGCCGGGGATTGGCATGCCACGACCATTGTAGTCCCAGTTTTGCTGTATTGAATTCATCACTCTCTACCGGAGTTTCCACCGGATGTACTTTACCTGTATTTGGCTTTCTATAAGAGAAAACAGGTTCACCGCAATAATTTTTATCGTTTATGCCCATCACAGGCCAACCATCTTTCCATGTCACAGGCTGTAGGTGTATGATGCGTCCGTATGGTCCTTTGTCCTGAAAGTGGATAAACCACGATTCTCCTGTTTGTGTTTCTACCAGTCCACCCTGATGCGGACCATTTATACTGGTGTTGCCCCGGTTAAGAACTCTCTTTACCTCGTACGGGCCATATATATTTTTTGAACGGAGTGCTATCTGCCAGCCCATTGCAACACCTCCGGCAGGGGCCAGCAAATAATAATAACCATCTTTCTTATAGAATTTCCCACCTTCCACTGTATGATTTACTCCGTCATTTCCATCAAAAATCAGGGATTCCTCTCCTATAACCTTTGTTCCGTCTTCATTCATTTCACATACGGTTATCACACTATTGAAACCGGCCCGGCTACCGGCCCATGCATGGGTAAGGTAGACCTTTCCATCGTCATCGAACAGAGGGCTGGGGTCTATCCTTCCTTTTCCGGGAAGTACAAGTACCGGTTTATCCCATCTGCCTAAGATATCTTTTGTCTTAACTACATATATGCCGAAATCGGGATCACCCCAATAAATCATATACTCACCTTTATGATAGCGGATACATGGAGCCCAGACACCTTTTCCGTGCTGTACCTTATCAAAGAAACCCGCAGGTTCCACTCCTTCCATATAGAGATCAGAAAGAGCATAGTTTATTATCTTCCAGTTCACTAAATCCTTTGAATGGAGAACAGGCAATTCCGGAACACAATTGAAACTCGATGCGGTCATGTAAAAGTCATCGCCTGTACGAATGACATCGGGGTCGGAGTAATCTGCATAAAGAACAGGGTTCTTATATACTCCGTTGCCCTGGTCAGATATCCATACCTGCGATTTGTAAGTTTGAGAATTGGCTATTATACAAGTGAATAAACTTATCGTCAATATTATTCCCTTCATAAAGTAATCTTTTGATAAACAGTTTTTTCCATCACTTTTTCTTTTCCTCTCGCATTGGTTATTGTGACCGGCTTATCACAAGTAAAATAATATTCTCCGTTTTTATATTCCAATATGGCATTTGTTTTTTCATTAGCTTCGAGAATAAAGCCCCTTGCCTGTACCAGTGTTCCATTACCTAAGAATATGATAAAGTCCTTTCCACCCTCACTTACCATTACATAAGTTGCGTTTGCAGACATATTATTATATGATACTTTTTCATCTTTTACCGACGAGAAAATATAGTCCGTCCTGCCCGGTTTACTTTTTACAATCAATCCTACAAAATCATTTGATGCAGTATCCGCTTCAAATGATTGGATAGACTCAATTGATTTTCCACCATTTTCAGTTGTTGGTTCAAATATGGAAACAAACGGATGCGTCCAGGCCTCCCCATATTGGCGGGCAGCAATAGTAAGAAAGGGCTCTTTTCCCACTTCATAGGGAACGCCATGATTCCCCCTGAAATTATCGGTTGGAGGAGCTTTGATTGAAAATACTTCTCTGTCAGGGTAGCCTTTCATCCAAAGATTCATATAGATATGATTATTATCCGGGGTCGACATCTTCCATACGGCCTGATAATCTTTATCCGTTTTTACCGATTTCTTGTCCCACATATAATCGAGGGCAAAGAGATGCCCTCCGGCAAATGCCATATCATCGCTCGGTAGCAAGTTTAATGGTTGTCCTTTGGAATCTTGAATAAATAATTCTTGTCCGAGATTATGATAGAAATAATCGTGATATTTATCTCCTTCGCGCTGTTTTCTGGAACGGAATATATCTATATAATATCCTGTTGTTTCACTGGTTCTTACAATGCTAAGGAAACGGTTTTGATCGCTGCGGCTCTCAGGTTCAAGGAAATAAGCGTCGGAATAGGTGATATCCGGATAATACCCGGTCAATTGCCCTGATTGCGGATAGCAACCAAGCAGATCGAAAGGATGATTGCTTAACATCTCAGGGTATTTGGATATGCCGTCTACCATTACCGTATTATGGGCCGGGAACTGCGAATAATATTCCAGATAGGGCGCCTGAAAATAAGACGATCCCCTTCCGGATTCAGCCCCCAGTATATAGCCCTTTCCATACAATTCTATCGAAATACCGTTTGAATGCATATGATTTCCTAAAGAGGCATACTGGGATATCATCAGCCCGTTCTCTTTATTATTATATCCGCTACGTTGAACAAACCAGCTTACATTAGGAGCATAGAATGTCTGAGTCACATAATCATCAAGTTTCCCTCTTTCGATGTTCGTATCCAGTATAAGAGGTTTACCGGTAAAGAACGAGTAAATCTGAGGCGGAAGTTTTTCCGGTTTCTCACTTCTCCGTTCTGCATCAGGATCAAAGAGCCTGTACATTTTAGTATATAAATTTTCATTTTCTTTGTCTCCATATTTCTGCGACATGCGTATCATATCGCTGAAAGCCTCTGTATTGATAGTATTGTAATGCGTATCGCCAAATGCGGTTATCATTCCATTCGGAAACAGATATTGAGGCAGCATTCTTACAGCTTTTCCCATCACAGGAGTGTAGGGGAGAAGATTCTGATTAAATGTATTGTCATAATCCCGGATAAAATTAGTCAGGTCCTTTGTTACTCCCTGCGCGTATCCGGGACATTCGCTCCATACCCCGTTATCAGGATCATAGCCATATTCCATGAATTTGGTTAAAGACCACTGGCGGGCCGAGGATTTGTTGAGTATATAGTCGATATAATATTCCCGGCCTTTGCTGTCGGCATAAGCCTTATTATCTTCCAAGACCATTGCCACTTTCAGTATAAATTTGGCCTGATGCAGGTTCCAGTTGTTTTGAGGCACACCGTTCTTTATGGTTATATCTATCCATTTCTTGAATGTAGCCGTATACAGATCCATTTTATCCTGATGATTTGCCTTTATATAAGGATATAGGAAATCATACAGACAGGCCAGTTCATTCAATATACGTTCCTGTATCACTTCGAAAGTAGACAGTCCCACAAGTGTCTGCGCATGCCCATTATTCAGATCGACAGGTTCATTACGGTAATACATACCTGTCATGTAAGTCTCGAAAAGGTCGAATGCGAACTTTGCATATTTCTCATCATCAGTCAGCCAATAGATAAAAGCTGCATCTTTGCCTATCCCCATTATTTGTTCATTGATACTTTCTATTCCCGAAGCGTTTGATTGTTCTCCCCATTCGAGAGGCCGCCCTTCTTTTTTTGTATTATGAAAATAAACCCCTTTGGTATCGTCCATGTAAGGAATGATATCTTCTATTTCAGGCCGGCTGTAAACCGATGCTCCTCCGCGCGAACTACCGAAACGTACTGTTGGCACAGGAGCTTTTCCATCAGCATGTGAATATACTCCACCCCGTATATATACATTGGTAGCCTTGCTCTTCCAATACATCATCAGACGGGAATAAAGCCAGTCAGGTTGTATCTGTGTTTTAGCTACATATGGATCGATACGGTTCAGGATGCCCAGCTTTACCTCTTTAGCCCAGGGCTCTGTTTCAATTTGTTTTTGCACGACAGGTTTATAACCGGATATTGTCAGCAAACGGGGATGTGTCTGCGGCAGATTTTGAGGCAAGGGTATCTGACTATAAGACAAAAGGCAAATAAAACCGGAAATAAGCAATATATATAATTTTTTCATTGTCCTCTTTATTTACAGTATCACATTCTTTTTATGTACTTTATATCTCTTCATATCTTCTTTTACTGCAGGGATTAAATGAATTGTACAGCCCCCTCTTTCTTTTAACTGAAATTGAAGGATAGTCGTACTATCTACTATCAAACGGGTTACTTTGACTTTCGTAACAGTTTCGGCATTATCATCATCTGTATAGATACTTGCAATATATCTCTGCCCTGTTTGAAGAAAATCAAGGGGAGTATTAATCATACGTGCATCATTATTACCTATCGTACCTAAAAACCATTCTTTTCCGTTGCGACGCGCAATTGTCACATACTCCCCTATATAATCATGGATAACCTTTGTATCATCAAACGTCACCGGTATGTTGTCGAAAAATTCCAGCTCTGGGACTTCTTCTATCCGTGCAGGTGTATCGTACCAATATAGAGTTTGTAGCGGGCTGTAATATATTACGGGAAATGCGAGCTGGTGCGCATGTGTGTTCTTAATACGCGGATCGAAATAACAAACCGTATAATCGGCTGCTCCTGCAATCATTCGGGTGAAGGGCAATATTGTATTGTGTGTTGCATCCGGAAACTCTTCATTCCCGCGGATGCCTTCCTGTGTCAGCAGATTGGGATATGTACGGCTATACCCTGTGGGACGGTATTCGTCATGGATATTTACCATCAGATTATTGTCCGCAGCTTTCTTCACCAATTCATGCAGCCATGTAGACCATCCTTGTGTCTGATACTGGACAAAGCCAAATTTAACCCCAGCCAGTCCCCATTCTTTATAAACCGGAAATATCTTATCTGCCTGGTGCTGTAATGCATGTTGATTGACATATACCCATACACCTATTCCTTTCGATTTACCATATCTGACAACTTCTTTCATATCCAGATCCGTTACTGTCACTTCACTTGCATCTGATCTGAAATCCATAGACGGCCCGTACCATTTCCAATCGAAAAGGATATATTGCATCTTATGCCTTTCGCAGAAATCGATACAGGCTTTTGCATTGGCTGTAGTCAGGGTTGTTTCCCGCATTATTTTACCCGGTTTTACCCAGTCGGTATTTGTTATTTTATTGGATTCGTTCAGATTCAGTATGATATCGTTGTTTTCCAATAATTTTCCGATTCTCTCTGCTGCCATTACGACTCTCCAAGGTGTCCCGAATGGGGTTACCATATCGGAGATACTATAGAGCGACACCTGAACTGTATTCTTTTTATATTTCGATAGTTTGAACATGGCGCGGGCAAAGTCTACTTGCTGTGCCTCGGTAATACATGCATACAGAGAATCGGAAATCCTCATCGTCAAAGGGCGTTCACTTTCATCGTCCCAATCTGATAATGGCTTCTCATAATACGGAGCTTGTGCCCATTGCGTCCACCATGCAGTAGTCCTCTCCGGCATGGTAAATTCGGTATTTTCTGCAGTAATTTTATGATAAATAGCTTCGGGATGCATTGGAAAATAATAACGGAAAGCGATTCCTTCGTTATATGCACGCACCTCTATACTCATTTTATATTGCGATTTGTCTCTGCGTGAGAAATGGATCTTAGCACCATTATAATTATCCTTTATTTCCGAACGTTCTCCATATAGGGGCTTCCATGTTTCGTTATGTGAAGAGGTTTCTACATTATCAAAGACCATCACATCGTTCCATGATTCCGGTTGTTTCCAGAACTTGGCTAGTGCACGTTCCCAGATATGATTATCGAGCCGGATATCAAGCTTTGACTCTAATACTACGGGTTGGTTATTGTAACTGACGGTATAGAATATAGCCAGAGTTCCATCTGTATTTTTCTTCTGGTAAAGCCCGAATATATGTTTGCCGTCAGGTGAAGTAACCTTTGTGCGGGTAGTTTCAATTATAGATTGAGCCGAAATTGTAGCTGCTGATAACGATATAAAAATAAGGAATGTCAATAACGCTTTTTTCATGGATATTAATATATAGTTTATTGTACGTATAGATAATCCGGTTTACGATCTTTCACAAATTCTTTATAATGTTGTTTTTACCTTTGTTATTCTAATGTTATTTCATCCGTAAATTTTCCAATTCTGAAATTTCCGTCCTTAAAGCTTTTAATCCTTTTTCCATTGATTACAATATTCTCAAAACTTATATTTCCAACTCGCCGGCTATCATCATACCCTTCTATAACGGAAGGATTTTCTCTGTATCCATTGTAGTATATATTCTTAAAGGTGATATTTTCAATCCCTTTTCCCGGTCCGGTATTATATTTTTTGTTATACATTACACGTACATGAAAGAGTTGTCCCTCCTGAATATTTTCTACACGGATATCTTCGAAATGTATATTTCTTGCCAGATTATGATCCCCGACATTAATAGCCATACATCCCTGGTAATCCCTGTCGTCTTCATCATGTTCTAAAATGTCAATATTGCGAAATATTATATTTTCCATTACTTCATCTCCCGTCTCGGTATTTCCATGTGTCCCCAAATTGATAGGGTGGGCTATATCTGCCCAGAATGTGGAATTTTGAACAACAATATTGCGTGAATCTCCGTAAAAATCCCATCTATGATTGTAGACGGCAATACAATCATCTGAGTTGCGCATGAATACTCCATCGACAAGGACATCTTCACAGCAGAAGAAATCGAGCCCATCACCCCATCCCTGATAGCTGAATGATTTTATATTTTGTATGGTTATATTTTTTGTCATTCCTGCTGCAAGAGAATTGTACCGGGGATTGAGAATTATTATACCGTCGACAGTTATATTTTTACAATAATCGGCACTGATACCATTGGCCGATGGTGAAAATATAATTCCCCGGCCATATATCTTGACATTTTCGGAATTACTACAGTCGATTTTGCCATTCAACACGGCACCGCCTTCCAGGAATACAGTTGTATTTGAAGCAACTTTAAATACTCCTGTAGAATCGGGTTTATGAAGACCGGCATCGAAATATATAATATCGGGGGCGTTCTTATCGGGTATCTCCTTGATGATATCGCCTGCAAACAGATGTAAATTATGTAGCCTGTCTCCGTTAAACTCTATTGATAAGTTCTGAGGCTTATCGAGCGTAAAGGTTATTGAATTGCCTTTTATCTCGGGTACGATGCCTTCTGCCAGAGGGCGGATAACTGCAGATAATAAATTGCCGTTATTTAACTGAACACTGACTTCTACTGTTCCGGAGAAATCAAAATAGACCATTGATGCACGGCTACGCGTATCCGCATCCACCATAGCATAATTTTCGAAAAGGTCGACCCATTCTTCACCCTGATGTCTCACCTTTACTGTAAAATCGTCATTATGCCATGCATAATAGAATTCCTTTGGTACAGAGTAGGTTATTATCTCTGCTATGGCAACGGAAGTACAAACAAAACAAAGTAAAATAATAATCCAAATGCTTTTTAAATTCATATTTGTTCTTTTTAGGTTACAGACCTGTTTATTAGGTTTATATCTATGCAACAATAGTTCTTTATAATTAAATATTGTCACACTAGATTTAACTCTTAATTTATTATCATGCGAAAGATATATCTTTATTTGTTACCATCCCGGGTTTTGCTTTAACGCCGGATTCAACCTCATCTGATTGAGGGGAACCGGACTAAGATAGTCCCGTTGCGAATAAAGCAGATTACCAGATAAAGTTGCTATTGAACGCCCGTAATCAGGGTCGTTCACACCACTACCTTCATATACACCATGCGCCAGCGGATATTCTTCGGGATAATAAGCCGGCTGCCCATGATATACGGCGTCATTCGCTTTTGCGGTCATATATTCAGTTCCGTACACATGCCGTCCCAACTTTTGTCCTTTAAGGTTGATATGTGCTATTCCCCAACGTTTCAGGTCATCTTCACGAAACCCTTCTCCATATAATTCACAAGCCCGTTCGCGGCGAATCTCATCCAGCATGTTCATTTTTTTGCATACTGTTTTACCTTGTGCATGATCCCACCATCCGGCATCCCAGACATTGGCTATCAAGGCATTTGTCAGAGGGGCTACTCCTGCTCTGGCTCTGTTCTTATTAATGGAGAAATTAAGGTCATTATCTGAAATTGTTCCTTCGCCCAGTTCTACTGCTGCTTCGGCATATATCAGGTGTACCTCGGCCAGACGAATGAGAGGGTAATCGGCAGACTCTGTATTGGTAGCTCTATTCGCACCTTCAATGGCAAACTTACGGCTGCCATATCCATTATGCGTGCTATTTCCCCGGAGGGTAGGAATATAAATAGTATGTTTATTGCCAAATGCAGGATCGTTCGGATTGTATGGGACTTCGGGATATGCAGGGTCGGGATAAGGTTTTCCCTGCTCTTTCAGGGCTCCGCCGTCTTCAGTCCTGCTACTCCAGTATGGACGGTCAGGCATAAATGTACTACCGATAAATCTGTAATCGCGGTTACGGAATTCATCATAAAAGTGTTCAAATCCTAAAAACTGGGGATTATTCTGTGCGTCAGTGATATTACCTGTATAGCTGACGCGTACCGGCAATCCGTTTCTACACAGGAAAGATTCACCAAACACAGCGCTGATACCCGCTGCCTGCCATGTAAATACAGTGTGTGAAAGATTGATACCACCTTTAAGAAGGTCATAGTCATACTTCTTGCTAAAGATAAACTCTTTGTTTGTCGCTTTTCCTGCCCCTTTAAAGTTTGGCATATTACCACCCTTATCATCTATATTGAAAAGATAGTAATAGCTTAAAGAGTCACACTTATTCCAAAGTTCGAAGGTTCCTGTCTCGGCTTCTGTAATGACTTCCCCGGCCAGAGTTTTAGCTTCGGTCAGCATTTGCTGAATAGATGGGTAACTTGCCGGCCTGGCATTACCGGCCCCTGTGGAACTACCATCTCCATCGAGGTCGTAACCGATACCCGGAACGTATTTTTCCCAAGTTGCTTCATAAAGCAGTACCCGTGCCAAAAATGATTTTGCGGCTTCATTACTGACTTTACCCTTATCTGCCGCGGCAATATCTTTTTCTTTAGGGAGTAAAGGAATCGCCGACTTCAGATCGGAAATGATAAAATTCGCAACTTCGTAGCGGCTGTTTCTTGCACCATAAAGAACCGGATCATCCACATCCATTACATGATCTGCAACAGGTATCCCACCAAACTTTTGCAAGAGATAAAAATGCTGCCATGCACGGAAGAAATAGGCGGTACCAGTTGCTGCGCTGATTTCCGATTTATTTCCTGCATATTCGCTGCCTTTGGTCAACAAGATATTGCAATTGCGAATATAGCTATAGGGTTTATCCCATTGAAAATTGCTTTCTACGGCAGAACCACCCCCATTATTTCCAAGACCTGAAATATCGAGGTTCTGATCCATTTTATAATATGTAGGTTTATCGTTATAATCTTTCCATCCTTCCAGATTATACAGACCGTTTGCTGCCTGCTTAAAATGATCCGGAGTAGTAAAGAAGATAGCCTCAGTTCCTTGTGACAGCGGCTCTTTATCAAGGAAATCGCTACATCCCGTCAGTAATGCCAATAACATTACCGGTGAAAATATTTTACTTATAATAGATTTCATTTGTTCAAATTTAATGATTAATTAAAATGTGATGTCTATCCCCCAGGTAAGCATGCGGTTGAAAGGAAAAGTATTATTAGATCCCTCTCCATATTCAGGGTCATAACCGTCTTTGATCTTACTCCACTCCCAAAGGTCGTCTCCTGAAAAGTAGACCCGAAGCTTATTCAGTCCCATTTTTTTTGTTACATTTTGAGGAAGGGTATACCCTACTACTAAGGACTTTAGCCTGATATATTTGGAACTCTGAACGGTTACATCTTTGTTTGCATAATTCCAGTTGTTAAATGCATTATCCCGTGATGCAACTGTATAGCTCGTATTCGGATTCTCTTCGGTCCACATTTTTCCCATAAATGTATTGTTCTGGTATGTGAAATTTGCTACCCAGGGATATGCAAAATATCCGCTTCTCAATACTGTCTGTTTTCCAACCCCCTGGAAGAATGCCTGCAAATCAATTCCTTTCCATTCTGCTCCGAGCTTGAATCCGAAATTAAGACGTGGTGCCGCGTCTCCCGCATAGTAGATATCTTTTGTTGTAATAGCTCCGTCACCATCGAGATCGACCAGTTTACGAGCTCCCGGACGAAGACGGTTTGTACCGCTTTCCAGAGGAGCCGGAATTATATTGCCAGCCTTGGGGCCTGTATGATCTGCATTCCAGTAATACTGATTATAGAATGCGTCGACTTCTGCCTGTGTCTGGAAAATACCATCGGTCTTATAAACATAAATCGCATCTCTCGGCATACCTACCAAACGGTTGGAGTTCTTTCCGGGATTAGGTACGTTCTCGCTATTTTCTAATGTAAGGACCTTTGACCATGCATCAGCTATGAAGCCCCCTATATTATAAGAGACATCTCCTATCTTATCCCTCCAGTTGAGGGAAAACTCCCATCCTTTAGCCCTGAATTTACCATTGTTTGTTTTTGGTGCGGATGCTCCCAATATCGAAGGGTATGTTACAGGAATGAACATGCCGTTATTGGTCTTTACGAAATAATCGAATGAACCCGACAGACGGGATTTTAAGAATGAAAAGTCCAGTCCGGCATCGTGACTGTTAATCGTCTCCCATGTTCTCAGGTTTGAGGTCATACCACCAAGAGTCAATGACGGTTGGGATGCCACATCTGTACCCAAAAATGCATTTCCTGTATTTATTACTGCATATCGTTCGTAATTGTCGATTCCTTCAACACTTCCTGTTTTTCCGTAATTGTACCTGATTTTCAGATTAGTCAGCCATTTAAAGTCTTTCATGAAATCTTCGTTAGAAATAACCCACCCGCCGGAGACTGAATAAAAGTTCTTCCAACGCTGGTCGACAGATAATTTGGATGAGCCATCACGACGACCCAGCAGGTCTAAAAGATATTTTCCATCATAATTGTAACTGACACGTCCCAGATATGAAACGAATCCCCACGAACTTTGCCCGCCTCCGGCTCCATTATTTGTTCCGTTTACCATCACTTCGAGGTCAACAAGATCAGAACCTGCGTATAAAGGTCCGCTATTACGCGAAGCAAGTATTTTCTTATAGTTTTCCTCTTCGGCTGTCATACCCAGCATCGCTGATACATTGTGTACCTGATTGAAACTATGCGTATAGTTGATAAACCCGCCGAAAGTCACATTTTTCCATTCATACTTTTCTTCTTCGAGCGAACCGGGAGATTGTCTTTTCCCTGTTTTGTTCCCTTCCCAGTCGTAATATTGGACTTCTTTTTTTAGTTCCTGAACATCTTTTTCCACTCTCTTGAATGAACCTGTTCCGGATAAAGAGAGTCCTCTTACCAATTGTGAAAGATCTAAAGTCACTTTTATATTGGAACGGAATGTATTGAAGTCTGTTTTCGTTTGGCCGCCGCCTACAAGCCCTCCCACAGGATTGCGCGCACCATTAAAGGTATCATAGAATTGTCCGTATTGGTTGTAGACCGGCCAGAACCAAGGATCGTACCATCCTGCCCCCACATCGGTATTGGGCGTGGTTATATTGCGTACTTCATACGACATTCCGGTTTCTACCTTCAGCATTTTGGTTGCCTGGTAATCCATATTCAGACGTCCGCTATATTTTTTTTCCCCGTCCTCTGCAATTTTTAATTGTGAATTATTATCAGCATAACCTAGGGATGCCATATAGCTAAATTTTTCATCAGCTCCTGATATGTTTATTGAATGCTTATGCGAGAGAGACTGTCCGTACATATAATCCAGCATATTGACAGCATCGTAGCGTCCAATCTGACCATTACCTTGCTTCAAAGTAAAAACTTCTCCTTTTCTCAATGCATTGAAAAACGTTTCTCCTGTTATCGTCTCCCCAATTCCAAAGCCATCAATCGGAGTTTGAAGCGTGCCTCCGAAAGAATTGAAGATCCACCAGTCCACTCTTTTGTGAATTTCTGCAGGGTCCGTAGTAGTCGGATTCTTAGCCCGTGCATCCTGATATTGCGCTTCATAGAACATATCCAAAAATTCGAAACGGTTGGTTACTGGAGATTGAATTCCATCTATAGTTGTGCTTAGGGAGCCATTATAGGTTATCTTAGCGGCCCCCTTCTTACCCCTCTTAGTAGTTACTAATATGACACCGGATGCAGAACGCGCACCATAAATAGCAGCAGAAGCGTCTTTTAACACTGAGATATTTTCAATGTCATTTGGCTCCATCTGATTCAATTCGTCTAATGATCCGCTTACTCCATCAATGAGAACTAAAGGTCTGGACTTACCGTTGACTGAAATATCTCCACGAATTTTCATTTCCGCTCCTTCGCTGCCCGGGCGGGTAGAAGTACGTGTTACGATAAGTCCGGGTATTTCTCCCTGAAGCGCTACCGATACATTGTTTATACCACGGTCTTTAAAAACTTCATCACCGGAAATCTGGCTGATGGCACTGGTTAGAGAAGCTTTCTTCTGCGTACCGTAACCGACTACAACAACTTCGTCAAGGGTATTGGTTTCTTCAATTAATGTTATATTTATAGTACTTCTATCGCTCAGATTTACCGTTTGAGGTTCAAAACCTATATACGAAAATTTTAATTGAGTTCTTCCTTCCGGTATTATAATGGTATAATTTCCGTCGGTGTCCGTCATAGTTCCTACTGTGGTTCCAACGACACTAACGCTTACTCCGGCCAGAGGTTCGCCGCTGGAATCGTTGACAGTTCCTTTTACCGTTTTAGTAGCTTGAGTTTGTTGAGAACTCTCTTTTACGCCCATATTTGCATACAAGCCGGAATAGGTTACCCCTCCCAGAAATAATGCAAGGGCCAATAATAATCCTTTTTGACATGGGAATTTCGATTTTCGCTTTCTTTTCATGTGATTAGATTTAAAATGAAATTATAAACAGATTCGTTAACAAAAGTAAATGAGTGAATCTTTCTTCCCATAGGAAAAAGAGCCTAAAAAGTCCGAAATAACTATTCTGGATTAGAATAATAATTGTCCGGCCAGTGTCAAAATAATTTGAGACTCCTGCATTATATACTATTCAGAATAATTGTCTTATATTCCCGGAATAATCCGGTATGGTAAGGGATACCAGATTTATTTTATGGATATTATTTTATCTATAGATTATATCACTAGTGATGCTGAACATAAGTAATGCCAGTCTATATTTGTTGTACTAAAAAATATGCTGAACTTAATATATAATTATCAATAAATATTAAATTTGTCGTACCTTAGTCTATACTATAATTGCGATTCTGACAATTTTCTGATGAAAAGTAAACTGTACATATTCTTTTTTATCCTGGGCTATTTTTGCAATATAGCATATGCCATTAAACCATTTCGGAATATTAGCGTCGACAATGGTCTTAGTAGCAATACTATAAATTGCATATTCAAAGATAGCGGCAAATATATCTGGCTTGGGTTACCAAATGGGCTGAACCGTTTTGATGGTGTAGATATTATATCTGTAAAATATTTCGAAAACCAATTTATAGTCTCTATATCTGAAATAGATTCTTTGAATCTGTTTGTTGCATCTGAGAGAAACCTCTATAAATATAACAGAAGAGAGAATACAGCCTCTAAATATGAACTGGAAAGGAATCAAGACATAAAAATAAAGAAAATATTACCCGACAAAAAAGAGAATTTACTTATAGCTACCAATAGAGGCTTATTCACCTTTGTCAGCAACAAGGTTGAGAAAATACAGAGCGTCTCATCTGATATAACAGATATAACAGTTGACAACAATAATATATACTGGATAACCACTACTTCGGGATTAATCAGCTATAATGTACTATCGGGTAGCCTTGATACATATTATTTATTTAATAATAAATCCAGCAATAACTTCTCCTCACTCAGCCTTGACAATAATAATATTTATCTTGGATTTCAGAACAGTATTTACTGTTTTGATATTATTGCCAAAGCATTTGATAAGATAATAGATTTGGACAATAATTATATACTTAATATATATTACAATGACAATAGGCTATATGTGGGGACAAATGGTGGTGGACTCAAAATTATTTCTTTAACGGATCGAAGTATAGTATCTCTTACACACAACCCATCCAATCCGGAAAGTATTAGTTCAAACGCCATATACTCGTTCTTACTTGACGGAGAATCATTCTGGATTGGAACCTTCGTGGGAGGGCTAAACTATACGCCCTATATAAGGAATATATTTAGCACTTATAGTAAAAGTGGAACATTTGATAGCCGGGGTGTTAATATAAGGTCGATGAATTTAATCGGTGATAATAAAATATTAGGAACCCGAAGCGGATTTATCTATTTCGGAAAGGAGAAAGTGCATATTTTCAGTACAGAAAACACCCCTGCTCTCAGATCAAACATTATACTTTGCATATATCAGTTTAAAGATAAATACCTCATTGGTACATATGGGGGAGGCATATATCTGTTCAATCCGGATAAACTGACTGTAGATAGATTCAAAAAAGACAATGTTTTCATTGATAACTCTTTCTATTCCATAACAGATGACAATAACGGGTACCTCTGGCTCGGCACCTTAAACGGTCTGATCAGATATGATGTGAAAGCCGATAAATATGAAGTATTCACAACTATTAACTCGGGACTGATCAATAAAGACATCTATTATATAACAGCTGATACAAAGAACAGGATATGGATAGGTACAAATGAAGGTATCTGCTACTATGAGAATGGCAAAATATATGTTCCTAAAGATATAGACCTATCTTTTATCAAAACTGTCCGATATCTATTCTCAGACAAAGCAGGTAATATATGGATAGGTAGTGAAAAAGACGGACTGATCAAAGTCTCTCCCGATATAGATTCATTCGAACATATTACTACCAGTGATTTTTTACCGGACAACTATGTATTAAGTATTATTGAAGATCAGGAGCAATATATATGGATATGTACGCCTAAAGGGATGGTAAGATATAATCCTGAATCTGCTGATTACCGGATATTCTCTCTTTATGATGGTATTCCATGGTATACATTCAACTCTGCAGTCCAAATGGCTGATGACGGTACCTTGTGGTGGGGTAATGAGAAAGGGTTGGTATATCTGAATCCTAAAGATAAATTATTGAAGAGTACTTCGAATAACCAGATTGCAATAACCTCTATTTATATTGACGGCAAGCTGGAAGAAGTCGGTTCTAAAATGTTGCCTGTATCTTCCGAGTATATGAAAGTTATCAAACTAAGCCCTTCCCAGAACAGTATCGGAATACACTTCTCTGATCGTTTATATACTATTCCCCAGTCGGAAATCTATGAATATAAGCTAGAGGGGCTGGACGACAAATGGCAACGCATCATTGGGCGTAATGACCTTTATATATCCAATCTCCCCAGCGGTTCTTATAAGCTGCTATTGAGAAAAGCCGGGAGCGAAGAACCAATACAATCTATATCCATAATCAAGACTAAATCATATACGATTTATGTATGGCTGTTCATTATAGCCATCCTGATAGTTGCCTCGGTACTCACTTTTAGGATGAATATACTGAAGACTAAAAGGTTGAAGGAGAAATTCATCCAGTCATCATCGAAAGTCAAGTATCAGAGTATTAAGATGGAAGAAAATGAAATATCCCAGATAAAAGAAGCTCTACTCAAGTACTTCGAAGAAGAACAGCCATATTTGAATTCCGAACTCAAACTGGAAGATGTATCCAATGCAATACACCATTCTAAAACAAGGGTTTCCCAGGTACTAAACCAGTATCTGCAATCTAATTTTGCCGACTTCACAAATACATACCGTATACAGGTATTTAAAGAAAAGGCAGAAGAAGGCTTGATCCAGCAATACACTCTTAGCGCTTTATCTAAAGAATGCGGGTTCAGTTCGCGTAGTTCTTTTTTCCATAGCTTTAAGAAAATTACAGGCCAAACACCTTTGGAATATCTGAAAGAAGCCGGTATAAAAATAGATAAGCCCTGAAACTAGAATAACAGCGAGACTTTAGTCCCTGTATCGATCTCTGATTCTATCTTATATTCAATTCCGTTCTTGTCCAGTATGCGTAGGGCTATCGACAGGCCGATACCGCTACCTTGCACCTCGTTCGTGTTATCTGCCCGATAAAAAGGTTTACTGATGTCTGCCAGTTGGTCCGATGGAATACCAATACCTTTGTCGGCAATGGACAAACAAAGTCTGTCACACTTCTTGTAAAGATGTATTGTGACATTCTCTTTAGAAGAATACTTCACTGCGTTTTCTACCAGATTGAATAAAGCAATCAACAACTGGGTTCTGTCTTTATCCATAGACATCAGTTGCTCATCTTCCGGTTGTATATCCATATTGACCAGAATCTTAGAATTCGGATACAGACTTTTCATTTTACTTATAATTTCCCAGATCAACTCGTCTATTCGCATAGAGGATGCTTCCTTTTCATCTTTTTTCAGGTCGGAAATAATAATGAGAGTGTCTAATATCTCTTCCATCTGCACTATCTGTTCAATTAGCTTTCCCGACAGTTGCCTGTATTCTTCGGGGCTACGGTCTTTTATCGTAAATAGATCGACGTTACCCATCATGGAAGCCAACGGAGTCTTAAATTCATGGGAAACATATCTTACAAAATTCTTTTGGATGATAACTGTCTCTGATATCTTTGCCAGTAAATCATTGAATGTTTCTATGAGGTTCTGCAATTCATCTTTCGTTTCAGGCGATTGTATCCGAACATTCAGATTTTTTGTCGATATATTTTTCACCTGGCTTATCACATCACTAAACGGACGATATGCGATACGGGATACCCAGCGGCTGAGGAGGACGATAGCTAAAAGTCCGACAACAAACGACGGGATCAATATCCACAACAATAGATTAACCTGCTCTGCAAGTCCGCTTTCGGGAACTTTAGCGATAACGACAAAGTCTCCCTGATTATCTTCATAGAATATACCGTAGCAAAGGTATTCGTCTATGGTAAAAGACATATGCCGGTTGAGCCGTATCCTGTCGAGAATAGAAACAGGTATATCGGATACACCGACGCCATATGCTATATTATTGTGCATGTCGTATACCTGATAATATGAGTCGGTTACAATCTCTTCAAACTGAGCTTTAATCTTTGCAAACTCCCTGTCATTCAGTTCATCTTCTTCAAGGTAGAACAAAGCCGATATATGAGCCGTTTTTTCGAGATTACTGTAAATGGACTTTTTTGTGTTGTTATAGAACAAACCGTATATCAGCAGGGATATAATAGCGAAGATTATACCGAAGATAAGCGAACAATACAGGCTCAGGCGATTTTTTACTTTCATGTAATATCTCTAATCATAAGTTTCTATCATATAACCACGCCCCTTTACTGTTTTGATAAGTTTCACATGTCCATCCGTGTCTATCTTATTCCGCAGGTATGAAATGTATACATCCACTACATTCGTATTCGTGTCGTAGTTTACTCCCCATACGGTATCCAGTAATTGTGTGCGGGACAATACTTTATCCTTGTTTTCCATCAGTAATTTCAATAATTTGAATTCCTGCATTGTAAGCTTAATCTCGGTGCCTCCTCTTTCTACCCTGTGTCGGTCTTTAAAGAGTTTAAGATCATCACATTCTAATACATCGGATGCAACATCATATTTTAACCCTGCCCTTCGGGTCAATGCATTGATATGGGCTATCAGCTCCCTGAGAAGAAACGGCTTGTTCAGATAATCATCTGCTCCACAGTCCAGCGCCCTAATTTTGTCTTCTGCATCTCCCAGCGCGCTGATAACAAGTATGGGAGTGTTGATTTTTTTATAACGCGTATATTGTAGTAATTCGATACCATCTATATCCGGTAACATAATGTCCAGCAAAATCAGGCTCCATTCTTTTTCGCTGATCAGGCGGCGGGCATCTACTCCATTTTCGGCTAGTACAACAGAATATCCGGTTTCTTCCAGACCTTTCACCACAAATTCACTGATGCGGTGATTGTCTTCTATTAATAAAATCTCCATAACACATAGTTTTTGAATTATAAAAGTAACGATTTTCAATTAATGCAAATCTTATATTGAATTAAAACATTCAATTGTTCTTCTGTGCAGTCATAAATTAGTTATGCTTATTGTTCAATAGTAAAAAAGGTAACAAAAGTAACAGTTTTTTCAGTGAACAGTTAACAGTCATCAGTTAACAACTGGTATCTCGTATCTTGTCTACTTGTAACTATTTTCAAAAAAGTAACAAAAGTAACACTTTTTCTACCTATTACTTTTTACCCTCTTTGTAGCCTCCCCTTGGGGAGGTTGGAGGGGCCAATCAAGACTCCAAAGAACTATCAGCTAACAGCTAAATGCTATTGGCTCCAATTACATAGATAAATTTTTCAAGAGATATTGCTATTCGTTGTGCTTATTACATTTTTGATTTAAACCTTAAAATATCTATCTTTGAGAAATCTGATTTTTAAAATTTGACCAAAATGATAAACACCCGTCAATTATTAGTGGCAAGTACTTTGCTACTATTTACATGTGTAAATATGAATGCTCAGAAGGTTGTGAAGTTATGGGGAACAAAACCTCCGACAAGTAATGAAATAACAGAAGCCGAAAAGTATGAGAGAGATGGCGGCTGGGTTATAAATGTATCTTCTCCTGAACTTTCGGTCTACCAACCTGATAAAGCGAAAAGTACGGGAATGGCTGTTGTGATATGTCCCGGAGGGGGATATGCGGGACTGGCTATCGAGCATGAGGGCGTGCAGTTTGCACAATGGCTCAATGGGCAGGGAATAACTGCCGCTATACTTAAATACCGAATGCCAAATAAACATAAGGAAATCCCATTGGACGATGCGCAACAGGCCATACGTTATATGCGCGAGCATGCAGGTGAACTAGGTGTCGATGCAAATGAAATCGGTATCGCAGGTTTTTCTGCAGGCGGGCATCTGGCTGCGACAGCCTCCACCCATTATGCGATAAAGGGAACAAGTACAAGACCGGACTTTTCAATCCTTTTCTATCCTGTTATCACGATGGAAGTGGCTACGCATGGAGGTTCCAAGTTGAATTTATTGGGAGATAAGCCTTCTGTTACCGATGTGCATGCTTTTTCTAACGAAAAGCAGGTAAATGTGAACACTCCGCCTGCAATATTGTTATTGAGTGATGACGATAAGGCGGTTCCGCCGGCTAATAGTATATTATATTATAATGCTCTGAAGCAGAATGATGTGCCGGCAACAATGTACATATTCCCTGAAGGTGGACATGGCTGGGGTATGAGAGAGAATTTCAAATATCATACCCAAATGCTGGACCTGTTGGCTATGTGGCTGAAAGATATACAAAACAAACAATAATATTTAATCAAAACCAATATAAGTAAGATGCAAAAAATAAAAGTAGCGAATCCCATTGTAGAGATGGACGGAGATGAAATGACCCGCATCATCTGGCAATATATTAAGGATAAACTAATTCTCCCTTATGTAGAAATCGACCTGAAATATTACGACCTGAGCATTCAGAACCGTGATGCAACAGACGATCAGGTAACAATAGACAGTGCAGAGGCTACAAAAAAATACAAAGTAGCCGTAAAATGTGCCACTATTACTCCGGATGAGGCACGTGTAGAGGAATTCGGTCTGAAAAAGATGTGGAAATCTCCCAATGGTACTATCCGTAATATAATAGGGGGTACAGTTTTCCGCGAACCGATTATTATCAGCAATATCCCGCGTTTAGTGAATACATGGACGCAGCCGATTATTATCGGGCGTCATGCACATGCCGATCAATATAAAGCCACCGATTTTGTTACAAAAGGGAAAGGTACCTTGACCCTTACGTTTACGCCGGAAGAGGGTGAACCTCAGTCATACACTGTCTATAACTACAGTGGTGATGGTGTGGCTATGGGTATGTACAATACGGATGAATCTATATACGGGTTTGCTCACTCTTGTTTCAGGCTTGCGTTACAAAAGAAATATCCGTTGTATCTATCCACGAAAAATACAATATTGAAGGCTTATGACGGCCGCTTTAAAGATATATTTCAGGAAGTCTATGAAAATGACTATAAAGCTGGATATGCGAAAGCCGGAATTACATATGAACACCGCCTGATAGATGATATGGTGGCTTCCGCCCTGAAATGGAACGGAGGTTTTGTCTGGGCTTGTAAAAACTACGATGGAGATGTACAGTCCGATACAGTGGCGCAGGGCTTCGGCTCTCTCGGGTTGATGACTTCGGTGCTGCTTACTCCCGACGGGCAGATAATGGAAGCGGAAGCTGCTCATGGAACGGTAACGCGCCACTATCGTCAGCATCAGCAAGGTAAAGAGACATCCACGAATCCAATAGCTTCTATCTTTGCATGGACAAGAGGTCTGGCACATCGCGGTAAGCTTGATGGAAATCAACCTTTGGTCGATTTTGCCGATAAGTTAGAGCAAACCTGTATAGAAGTAGTAGAGCAGGGTAAAATGACTAAAGATCTGGCCTTGCTTGTATATGGGGACAAAATGGAGCGTTCAAATTATCTGAATACGGAAGACTTTTTGGATGCAATCAGCCGGGCATTGCAGATTAAATTGGCGTAATGATCGGATGAAATAATGGGAACTTCATATAAACATGTTTAAATGTCAAACAGTTATGTGTCTCCCTTCTGTGTTTTGCGCAAAACTTTGTGTTCTTTGTGGTTAAATCTTCGTTTTTACCAGAAAGGGCACAAAGAAAAAGCAAAAGTAGAATTACACTCTTAAAGTGTTTATAGGTGTCTTTCTGTCGGTTGTACTGCAAGATAGGGAAAGTCCTTTAATAATGCATCTTCATTGTCTTTGAAAAATGCCATAGTCAACTCATAACCGGTCTGATATATCTCTTCCACATGGTCGAGGTCGAACATTGAATACCGCGAGAGCGAGACCGATTCTATCAGGTAATCGCACAGATTGCGGTCAAGTAGCGTGTTCGAACCGGACATGTAGTGGAACGATCGCTCTGCAATGTACTTTATGGAGCTGCGGAATTCAGACTTGGTGATCGGGCTTACATTTACACCGATTATCTTTGCGCATTCGCGGCGTATCGTCGAAACCGGGAAGTTCTTGAATAACCCTCCGTCTACATAGTAATGTTTATTGATTTCCACAGGCCTGAATATGATCGGGACAGAACACGAGGCTATCACTGCCGGTATTAACGGGCCGGAGGTAAATACCATACTTTCGCCATGTTCTATGTCCGTAGCCAGCACATGTAAGGGAATTTTCAGATCTTCAAAGTTTTTTGATTTTAAGTGCTTTTTCAGAAAAGACTGGAAGCCTTGACTTTTAAAGAACCCTCCATGAGGTATTGCAAATTCGGCAAACTCGCGAAAAACCTTTTTTTTGAAGAATGATATTATCTCTTCGGGCGTGTGTCCGTCTGCATATAGTACTCCGGCAAAGGCTCCCGCACTGGTACCTGATATCACTTCAGGATAAAGCCCTCTCTCATTGAGTGCCTGTAGTACACCAAGGTGGGCGAAACCTTTTGCTCCTCCTCCACTCAGAGCTATTCCCAGCTTATATATATTCTTTTCGGAGCTCATCTATTGTGTGACACTGAATTTAATTCAGAGCAAATTTAGTTATAATCCTTTTACCTATGAAACTGTTGGAGCAATAAATTAAAAAGTGAAGATGATCTTAATAATAAGACGATTGAATCCGGTTGCAGATTCTTATACAATAAAAAAAGACCCCGTTTCGATGTGTCAAAGCGGGGTCTCATGTATTTTAGGTAATAATTATTTTACTTCAAACTCTTGTTTCATATCTATTTCTTCTTTGTTCTCATCATAAAAATGATATTCGAGAAGAGCCAGATTCTGGTTTGGTAATATTTTTATTCCCATACTGTATCTCCATTTCCACTGCCATTTGAGGGAAACAAGACCTTGATTGATAAACGCTGCAACGTATGGATGTACGTGCAAGGTAAATTTCTTCACTTTCAGATCTTTCACAAGATAACTGATTTTCATACGCAAGGTGTCTGTGAATAATATAGATGGCCTTATTTCTCCTTTTCCGAAACAGTTGGGACAAATCTCGGTTGTGGTGATTTCCATTTCAGGGCGAACGCGCTGCCTTGTGATTTGCATCAATCCAAATTTACTCAAAGGTAAAATGTTGTGCTTGGCGCGGTCGTTGGCCATCAATTCCTGCATTCTTGTTATCAGTTGACTGCGGTGCTCGCCTTCAGTCATATCTATAAAGTCGATTACGATTATGCCCCCCATATCCCGTAATCTTAGCTGTCTGGTAATTTCTTCTGCTGCCGCGGAATTCACTTCCCAGGCGTTATTTTCTTGTCCGGCTTCCGGATTCTTAGACCTGTTACCGCTATTTACGTCTATTACGTGTAATGCTTCCGTGTGTTCTATAATCAGATATGCTCCATTGCGGAATGTCACCGTTTTTCCAAAAAGTGCTTTTATTTGTTTTGTAACGCCGAAGTTGTCGAATATGGTGAGGCCACCATCATATTGTTTTACAATATTTTTCTTTTCGGGAGCAATGAATGAAATATAGTCTTTTATCTGATTACATGTATCGGGATCGTTTACATGAATCTCTTGAAAGCTAGGGTTGAATACGTCGCGCAAAAGTGCAACAATACGTCCGGTTTCTTCAAAGACGAGTGTCGGCAATTTGCTTTTTTGTATTTTGGGTAGGTTGTCATCCCATCGCTTTACGAGTGTTTTCAGCTCAGTATCCAGGTCGGCTACTTTTTTGCCTTCGGCTACAGTTCTGACTATTACGCCGAAGTTTTTAGGCTTTATGCTCTGTATCAGCTGGCGTAGTCGGGCTCGTTCTTCCTTCGACTTTATTTTTTGCGATACGGAGACTTTATCGTTGAAAGGTATAACAACAAGGAAACGTCCGGCCAGGGACAATTCCGATGTAAGGCGGGGGCCTTTTGTCGATATAGGTTCTTTGGCTATTTGTACCAGGATTTCCTGTCCGGGTTTCAGTATGTCGCTGATAGATCCATCCTTTTCGATATCATTCTCCAGTTTCATCTTGGAGATATTCGGGAATTTTTTCTTGTCAGCAAGTGCCTGTTTGTAGAACTTATCAACAGATTTGAATTGAGCACCAAGATCTAAATAGTGAAGAAAAGCGTCCTTTTTGTATCCAATGTCTACAAAAGCAGCGTTTAGTCCGGGCATAAGCTTTTTTACTTTGCCGGCATAGATGTTCCCTACCGCGTATGAAGCGTCTCTTCCTTCTTTTTGCAGTTCGACAAGCTTTTTGTCCTCAAGTACTGCTATCGAGACTTCATTGGGCTGAACATAGACTACTAGTTCGCTATTCATAACTATAATTTAGAAGTTGAAAATTAGATTTAAATATATTCAGTATTTAAACCTGAAAATAGGGTTGCTTCTTTGTGCACAAGAAGCGGGTTGCGTATAATACACAAAGAACAAACTTAAAATTCAACAATTTGTAAGTTTGTTCCTGTATATTTCTGTTAAAGAAAGAAATAAGGCTTATTTTTTCTTCTTATGCCTGTTCTTTCTCAGTCTTTTTTTGCGCTTATGCGTAG
>X355_Hoffmanns_Two_toed_Sloth__coassemble_1948_pt1 | contig 32108 bp, 29 predicted proteins | sample X355_Hoffmanns_Two_toed_Sloth__metabat2_low_PE_021 | metagenome-assembled genome bin X355_Hoffmanns_Two_toed_Sloth | reverse complement strand
ATCCATAATTATTATATTTTATATTGTATTTCAAGATTTCAGGTTTCATAATTTCAAGATTCTAAATCTTATAAATCAGGAACTTCATATTCAATCTTGAAATCTTGAAATTATTAAATTTTGAAACTGTTATTAGTGGTCCTCCGGACCTTTTTTAATCTGATTGAGCATAATACGAATCTCCGCGATAAGCAAAGCTGTAAACAGAGCCAGAAACAAGAAGAATGATATCATTACCGATTTTACAGAAATAGCCGAGACCGCTGCCTGTAATGGTAATACATCCTGTATAGTCCAAGGCTGACGCCCGATTTCGGCAACCATCCAGCCGGCCTGACCTGCAATATAGGCCAAAGGAATAGTCCACAGACATGCCCATAGAAGCCATTTCTTGTTTTCAATATCTTTATTCCTATACACAAAGAAGGAAAGCACAACAAACAATAATACGAACCAGCCTCCAAGATAGACCATGATATGGAAAGGCCAGTATACCAACGGTATATTCGGTATCAACTGATCGGGAGTATCCAGATAACCGTATCCGAAATACGAATAATTAGCCTTCAACACTTCTTTATATTCATTGGCGGCAGTTTCATTTCCTTCTTTTTTAGCCTTTTTATAATCTGCCAATGCCTGAATCGCCGTTTTTCCTTTGATCTGCTTTTCGGCAAACGAAAGTGCCGTAGAACCATCCGGCTCTTTATATCCGCCTTCAATAATATCCTTTATTCCAGGAACATAGGCGTCTAATTCGCCAAAGCTAAGCCATGATAAGCCTTTTGGTATGCTTATATTAATTAAATACGGGTCTACTCCGTCATTGTACGACTCTTTTGCCGGATTAGGTATAGCAAAGGCAATAAGTCCCACACCTTCTCCACCTTCATACAGGCCTTCCATTACAGCTAATTTCATAGGTTGCTTATCTGCTACCTGCTGAGCCGAACCATGTCCTGTCCAGGCAATAAGAAGTGACGATGCCAGTCCAAATCCCGCTGCAACTTTCATACTCTGTTTAGCAAATTCAGTATCTCTCTTTTTCAGCAGATACCACGCAGCTACTCCGGCTACGAATACTGCACCCAGTATCCAGCCCGAAAGCACCGTATGGAAGAATTTGTTAATAGCTACAGGAGATAAGGCAATATCCCAGAAGTTAATCATCTCGTTACGGGTAGTATCCGGATTGAACTCCATTCCTACAGGATATTGCATCCATGCATTTGCAATAAGTATCCATAAAGCCGAAAGTGTTGCACCGGTAACTGTCAGCCATGTAGCGGTCAAGTGAACTTTTTTGCCAACCCGCTTCCATCCGAAAAACATAATAGAAATAAAGGTGGCTTCAAGAAAAAATGCCAACGTGGCCTCAATAGCCAATGGCGCACCAAAAATATCGCCAACAAACCAGCTGTAATTAGACCAGTTGGTACCAAACTGAAATTCCATGATAATCCCTGTAGCAACCCCTATAGCGAAGTTGATACCAAAAATGACCATCCAGAATTTAGCGGTTTTCTTCCACTGCTCGTTACCTGTACGCACATACATTGTCTCCATGATTGCCATTATGATCCCTAACCCGAGGGTAAGAGGTACAAACAACCAGTGATACATTGCTGTCATAGCAAACTGGGCTCTTGACCAGTCTATTAACGATGTACTTAGTAGTTCCATAAATATTAGTTTTATATTAGTAAATATATGAGGATTTCTATTATTTATTAGTAGAAGTGAAAAACGAAAAGTGAAAAACACTTTTCATGTTTCATCTATCATTCTCCGTTTTTCACTTTGCATTACCGATATTAATATTCTTTATATTCAAGGCCGAATGTATGGGCTACGGCTTTGTAAACAATATCACCTTTCAGAATGTTCAGTCCTTTCCGTAAATCTTTATGCTGACGGCAAGCTTCTTCCCAACCCAGGTTAGCAATACTGAGGGCATAAGGGAATGTTGCGTTTGTAAGAGCCAAAGTAGAAGTCATTGGTACAGCTCCCGGTATATTTGCGACACAGTAGTGTACTACATCATCAATAACAAATACAGGGTCAAGATGCGTAGTCGGTCTTGATGTTTCGAAACATCCGCCCTGATCTATCGCCACATCGACCAATACTGTTCCTGCCTGCATGATCTTCAGCATATCTTTCGATATCACCTGCGGAGCTTTATCTCCGGCAATGAGGACTGCTCCGACAATCAGGTCGGCGTCTCTACACAATTCCTTAATTGTATGGGCATCCGAGTAGCGGGTAGTCACATTTGCAGGCATAATATCGCTCAGGTAACGCAAACGAGGCAGACTCTTGTCCAGAATAGTCACTCTGGCTCCGATTCCTGCTGCGATCTTAGCTGATTGCGCACCAACAATTCCACCTCCGATAACAATCACGTGCGCCGGTTTTACTCCCGGTACTCCCCCTAAGAGAACTCCTTTCCCCAGATGCGGTTTTTCGAGAAAACGTGCACCCTCCTGAATAGCCATACGACCGGCAACCTCGCTCATTGGCACAAGCAGGGGCAATGAACGGTCCGGCAATTCAACTGTTTCATAAGCTATACAGATTGCCTTACTCTTTATCATTGCCTTAGTCAGTTCAAGGCTGGATGCAAAATGAAAGTAAGTGAATACAATCTGATTTTCCCTTACCAAGTCATATTCCTCTTTTATCGGCTCTTTTACTTTCACAATCATGTCTGCGATAGCATAAACCTCTTCGATGCTGGAAAGAATGGTAGCTCCGGCCTCCGTATAGTCCAAATCGGTAAAACCGCTACTAACCCCGGCTCCGGTTTGTACAAATACTTCATGTCCCTCAATAACAAACTCATACACACCTGCCGGTGTAACTGCTACCCGATTTTCAAAAGCTTTCAGCTCTTTAGGAATTCCGATTTTCATAAGAATCTTTTATTTATTAGTTAAAAATATAACTTTATGCTTCTCCTATTGGTCCTGTTATCGGCGGAAGAAATCCGGCCGAATTATCGGCAGATACGGGTCCGTTTTGGGCTTCGAACCTGTTGATATTTTCATTTAATGCATATAGCAATCGCTTGGCATGTTCGGGTGTTAATATAATACGTGATTTTACTTTTGCTTTCGGTAGTCCGGGCAAAATACGAACAAAGTCAATAACAAATTCGGATGAAGAATGGGCTATAATAGCCAGATTTGAGTATGTACCCTGGGCTACGTCTTCCGGCAGCTCTATCTGTATTTGATTGTCCTGTTCATTTCTGTTTTCCATAACTTTTCTATTATATATGTTCTGTTTGACTTACGTCGATTTTTCAATTCAAGATTTGGCTCCGCCGACTTTACCAACATTCGCACCGGTGATTGTTGATTCAACTCAGAATTTTGTATATCAATATTATACAGATATCTTTTATGAAATCATCCATTGTAAACTATATAAAATCCCTTTTCTGATAGCCCTTCCTACAAAGGAACAGAAATATCGCATAAAATCAAAGGAAAGTATATATATTTTATAACACAAATATACATATTTTAAAGCTCTCAGGATACCTTAAGTTTATCCTCTCCTACTTCGTTATTATCAGGTAAATCTATCGGCATCAATAACGGTTTTTTTCTTTTCTTTTTACTCAGGACTATTATCTGGGCAACAGTACCGATCAATCCTAAACCCAGCATTACAAAGCGCATGGTACCATGGCCAAATACGACAAATGCTGTGAAGAAGATCATACACCACATAATCCCGATAGAAAGAGCTAACCCTTTCCAGCTAAACCCATCGTTGACCCGGCGAATATATTTACCCGTCAGCTTATGGTCCATTAGTTTCTGATGTAGGCGCGGTGAGCTTTTGGCAAATAAGACACCCGTAAGAAGAATAAAAGGAGTCGTAGGGAGACCGGGTGTAATTATACCCAATAAACCAAGACCCAGAGATATAAACCCTAATATTATATATACATATCTCATTTATTGTGCATGCTTATTTTTTTCAAAATCGTTTCCACAACAAAGGAATAAAAAAAGAATGACATTTAATAATTCTATGACGAGTTTAACCTGTTAAATGTTCTCTATATCGTAACACTTTATATATTCACATTCTATACCAAAGTAAAATTTTAATCATGTGAAATCAAATCCTTTTTATCTATATGTTACCTGAGAAAAAGAGTTCTTTGAAATAGTATCATACAAGTTTATTTTGCAATTAGACAACAAAATTGAAAAAAACTGAAAATACAGAAAAACTGTTACATCTGTTACTTTTTAACTATTAATCCATGCAAAACAACAATAGATTTCGTAGCTAATTCTGTAAAAAAACACTTTTAAGTACTGTAAGGAGTTCAAACTAAATGCCCCAGTCCTGCTAGAGATGTTTTATCAATCGATATGGAGATACAGAAATATTGATGTAAATTTGCACCCGCAAAACGAAATACAACACTTACAGAAAGATAAAATATTGAAATGAACAGACAGAAATTCAAAGCTCATCCATGGCACGGTATCGCTATTGGTGATAATGCCCCTGAAGTCGTAACTTGCTTTATAGAGATAGTACCGACTGATACCGTGAAATACGAAGTAGATAAAGAAACCGGGTATCTGAGCATAGATCGTCCTCAAAAATATTCGAATATCATTCCTGCGCTTTATGGTTTTATTCCTCAGACATATAGCGCCGACCGGGTAGCTGAAGTTACTAATATGCAGTTGAACCGGACGGATATAGAAGGTGATAATGACCCTGTAGATATATGTGTACTGACAGAAAAAGATATTACCCATGGGGATATTATCGTCAAAGCTCGTCCCATAGGCGGATTTCGATTGCTGGATCATAACAAGGCCGACGATAAACTGATAGCAGTACTTGAGAATGATGCCATATACGGTTCGTTCCGTGATATATGCGATGTCCCTGTTATGGTAATAGACAGGCTGAAACATTACTTCACCACTTATAAGGATTTGCCCGGAGATAAATCTCCACGCTGTATTTTAACTGATATATATGACGTAAAAACAGCACACGAAGTCATCCGAAGGTCTATTGAAGATTACGACAACGAGTACAGAAATGAGAAGTAAGAGGAAAAGATTCCTGATTATTGTATCTGCTGTTTTATTGGCATGTATTCTTTGTCTTGCATACGGATACTGGGAGGCACGAAATATAGAGATACGGGAAATGACTTTCTCCGGCGAAGATATTCCGGCATCTTTCATAGGTAAGAAGATCATTTTTGTATCTGATATTCATTGCAACCGTTATTTTACTCCTGCGGATGTAAAGGAACTCGTGCAACAAATAAACGAGAGGAATCCGGATATTATCATGCTTGGGGGAGATTATATCCTCAAGGATACAACATATACAAATCCGTTCTTTCAAGAAATAAAGAACCTTAAAAGCACCTACGGAGTTTATTCCGTTTTGGGAAATCACGATCACTGGGAAGATGCCAGCCTCATTCAGAAAGGATTGGCGGATTGCGGATTCTATATTTGTGACAACCAGTCTTACTGGATAAAAGAAGGAAACGACAGTATAAAAATAGGAGGTGTCGGCGATTTCTGGGAAGACAAGCAATTGATTGGGAATACGGTTAATGATGTCAAAAAATCCGATTTCTGTATTCTTTTGTCTCATAACCCTGATTATCTGGAACTACTGAATACCAACAAGGTAGACCTCATGCTCTCCGGCCATACGCATGCCGGACAAATTACACTTTTCGGTATATATGCACCGGCTATGCCCAGTACAGAAGCGCGAAGGAAAGATCTAGGCTATCTGAATACCGGACAGAGATACCGCTATGGCTGGAAAGAAAAAGACGGCATCAAATTATATGTTACTTCGGGAATCGGCATGGGAGCTGTACCTTTCCGATTCTTTGCCCCTCCTGAAATTATAGAGATTACGCTAATCCGGTAGGTTGTACAATATTCATCATACAACCTTATCTCACAGCACATCACTCGGTTTTATTCGCTCCCAATCTTAGAAAAGTCTTGTTCTTGCTAAAAAAACAATCAAGCGTATCATCTATATTATAGATACGAAAACTGTTTGCATAGCTCCATGTACCTCTTACATATACTTTACAGAGATAAATTTCATCAGGATTTTCACGTTTATCTTCCGGGATCTTATCATACGACAGAGCTTTTACTTCTTCTATCTTTGTGATAGTCCCGTTGTCAGTATCCCTGTATTTAAAATGACTCTTCACAGCCTGTCCCATTTTGTCCAAATCGCTTTGACAAGAAATTAAGGAAAAGGTGCAAAAAAGGACGATTACGGAAAATATATACTTTTTCATATTTGTTTTATAAAAAATAATTAGCGAATTCGAAAATTAGCAGATTAGCAAATGGCGCGAAGCGGCAATCTCATTTTCGAATTTTCAAATCTGCTAATACTCAAATTATCTACTTTATCTACTCGAAATCTTATTGCTCCATCCGTTTCATATATACATTATAATCATCACTTCCCGATGATTCCTCATGTATTGTCAACCCGAAATATTGCACCACACTGATCAGGTGATTCATTATCTCGGCCAATATGGTCTCATACTCTGCCCATATGGTTGTACTGGTAAATGTATATAGTTCTATCGGCAAGCCTTGTGTCGTTGACGCCAGTTGCCTTACCAGAAGGGTCATATCTTTATTTATATTCGGATGATTGCGCAGGTAATGGATTCCATATTGCATAAACAGGTCACAATTGGTAATAGCATGCTTATTCAATGGTAAATCACTAGCCGTCTGTTTGTTCAACTTCGCATATATCCCTTGCTTTTCCTTTATATAACCGGCAATACCATCTACTTTTTTGAACTTTTCAATCTCTTCTTCGGTCAAAAAGCGGATACTATCATATTTAATATTCAATGCCCGCCGGAACCGCCGGCCGCCCGATTCCTGCATACCACGCCAGTTCTGGAACGAATCGGATATAAGAGCATAAGTAGGAATTGTAGTAATTGTTTTATCGAAATTGCGGACTTTTACTGTTGTCAGTGTTATTTCTTCCACATTGCCATCCGCTCCGTATTTGTTCATTGTTATCCAGTCTCCTATCTGTACCATGTCGTTTGTCGTAATCTGTATACTACCTACAAACCCCATGATAGAATCTTTAAACATCAGTAACAGCACAGCAGAAGCTGCCCCCATCGCAGCAAAAAACGCCGTGGCAGAGCGTCCCGTAAGAATGGCATATATAACTACTGCTCCAAATATGAAAAGAATGATCTGTATTACCTGAAAATAACTCCTCATCGGCTTATTCTTGAATGCAGGCTTTTCCTGTAAGACATCTCCAAACGATCTTACCAATGCCATTACAGTCCATATCACCATGAAGACTAAATATATATCAGTCAGCTTTATCAGGGGACTTACCAGGCCTTTGAAGTCGTAAAATACAATTGGTATGGCTCCCCTGACAAATGAATACGGTACAACCAAAGCCAGATAATGAGGCAGCTTATTATTTATGGTGTATCCGAAAAAAGAAAGTGTGGTTATCTTTTCGACACGATGAAAAACAAATGTCAGGATCTTTCTAACCACCAGCTGCAACACATACACTGTTACTGTTACAATTGCCAGCAATACTATTAATTTGACATATTCTATCCATTGTTCAGGAACCCCCAAATGAGATAATGTTTCTTGCATCCATCTGGCTATCGAGACAGTCATAGACTCATAATCAGATTGTAAATCTTCTATATCCATACTATTTATATTTTTTTGAAACAACATACACATTCAATAAGCCAACTTATAGACCTGCGACCTTAATTCTCCGAAGTCTCCCAAAATTAAGAATTAAAAATCGCCGATACAAGCCCGAATCAACATAATTGGATGTCGAATAATAAATAATTTTGATTTAAATGTGGCCTCAATATAAAAAATCACAACATATTTTTCATACATTAGCACATCCTTAGGATAGATGAACCGGCTGATAAATATGGAGAAAAGTGAAAAAAAATTTTCTGTAAAAGAAAGGTTATTAACATTTAAGCATGTATTTTATGGGTTCAAAGTATTATGGGCTGAAGAACACAATGCCCGCATCCATATTATTACATCGGTTATTGTCATAGCTTTAAGTGCCTTACTCAATATATCTCTTACCGAATGGTTAGTTATCCTGGTACTGATAGGGCTGGTTTTGTCTCTCGAAATTATTAATACTTCTATAGAAAATATATGTGACTATATATCACCCGAATGGCATAAGAAGATAAGAAAAATAAAAGATCTCGCTGCTGCAGCCGTTTTCCTGGCGGCCATGATATCCGTTGCTTGCGGTATAATTATTTTCTTACCTAAGATTTGTGATTTTTTTACATAAAAATCAGACTAATAATAAATGTTATCAAATATAAATATTTAGGCTTGAACTAAAAATACAATTAACCACATCATTACAAACATGTTCACTAATCTAAAACATTTAAGTATGAGGAAATCAATTATTTTATTTGCTTTATTAGCCATAACAGGCCTGATAAAAGCACAAGCACCTCAACCGTTACCGGTAGACCCACAGGTAAGATTCGGCACTCTGGAGAATGGTCTGACATACTATATCAGGCACAATGCATATCCTGAAAAAAGAGCCGATTTTTATATCGCTCAGAAAGTAGGTTCGATGCAGGAAGAAGACGATCAGGCAGGGCTGGCCCACTTCCTTGAGCATATGGCCTTTAACGGTTCAAAGAATTTCCCGGGTAAAAAGACAATGCTCAATTATCTGGAGAGTATCGGTGTTAAGTTTGGAGCAAACGTTAATGCATACACATCTTTTGACGAAACAGTATATAACCTTTCTGATGTACCGGTTGTACGTCAGACCATCATCGATTCTTGTTTGCTTGTATTGCACGACTGGTCGAGCTTTATCGCACTCAAGGATGAACAAATAGACGAAGAACGCCTGGTTATAAAAGAGGAATGGCGTACACGTAGCGGGGCGCAATCCCGCATCTGGGACAAACAACTGCCCGTTATTTTCCAGGGTAGTAAATATGCCGACCGTATGCCTATCGGAAAAATGGAGATAGTGGAGAATTTCCCTTATCAGACGCTAAAAGATTATTATCACAAATGGTATAGGCCCGACTTGCAGGCTATTATTGTTGTAGGAGATATAAATGTAGATGAAGTGGAGGCACAGGTGAAAACTATGTTCGCCGATATATCCAAACCTGTCAACCCTGCCGAAAGGGTATATTTCCCTGTACCGGACAATGAAGAGCCTATCGTATCGGTAATAACAGACCCGGAAGCCGTACAAACCGTTGTCAGCTTGTATATAAAGCATGATATTCTGCCCGAAAATCTGAAGAAAACACAAGCCGAACTAATGACCGGCATCGTAAAAAGCATGGCTTCCAGCATGTTATCTGACAGATTAAATGAAATATCTCAAAAAGCCGACGCTCCATTTGCAGCATCATATGCTTACGATGGTAATTTCTTTGTATCCAAAACCAAAGATGCTTGGACCACAATGGCTTTGAGCAAAGAGGGTAAAGTGGATGAAACATTAGCAAGTATGATAAGGGAAAACGAACGTATCCGCAAATTCGGATTCACCGAAGCAGAAGTAGAAAGGGCGAAAGCAACCCTTCTGCAAAGATATGAGGATATGTATAATAACAGAAATAAAGAGCTGAACAGAAGATATGTGCAGGAATATGTCCGCAGTTTCTCTGACAATGAGGGCATTCCCGGGATAGAATATGAATACAATTTCCTGAAACAAATCGCTCCTATGATTAACGCCCAGATGGTCAATGCTATGTCGCAAGGGCTTATAAATAACAAAAACATTATCATTACCGTTACAGGCCCGGAAAAAGAAGGTCTGGTATATCCTACCACAGATGAATTACTTAATGTATTCAAAGCTGTGGAAGCCGAAGATATTACTCCATATGCGGAAACTGTTTCGGATGAACCGCTTATTAGCCAGATGCCACAAGCCGGTAAGGTTGTTAGTACGACAACAGACGAGAAACTGGGAGCTACAGTCTGGACTTTGTCGAACGGAATGAAAGTCGTTATCAAAAAGACTGATTTTAAAGATGATGAAATCATTATGGCATCTCATGCCTATGGAGGCACATCCATTATAGCCGATGCAGATATAAACAATGCAAACATGGCATCTATGGTGCCATATGTAGGCGGTATCGGAAACTTCAGTTCTACTGACCTGAAAAAGGCATTAGCTGGTAAATCGGCAAATGTAAATGCATACATATCAGGCTGGACACAAGGATTGAATGGTTCATCAAATATCAAAAACCAGGAAACTCTGTTGCAGCTTACATATCTGTACTTTACCGCGCCTCGTAAAGATGAGGGGGCATACACAACATTGATGGATGCAATAAAGAACCAGTTGAAAAACCTGAGTTCAGAGCCATCTTATGTTATGGGGCTGCGCACCAATGAAGCTAAATACGAGAACAATCCACGTATGAAGGAAATGACCCTGGAAGATGCGGAGAAACTGAATTATGACCGTATCATCGAAATCTACAAAGAAGTATTCGCTAATCCGGGTTCATTCTCTTTCACTTTTGTGGGAAGTATAGACGAAGCTACTTTAAAACCGCTGGTAGAACAGTATCTGGCATCTCTACCATCAGGGAACAAAGATGCTAAATATAAAAATGTAAAGGCAGATATACGCAAAGGCAAGTTTGAAGATGTATTCGAGCAGGAAATGAAAACACCTAAGACTTCTGTATTCGAATTATATAGCGGAACATTGAAACGCGATCAGAAGACCCAAATCGCATTATCTGCATTGAAACAAATCCTGGATATCGTATATGTACGCACCATCAGAGAAGAAGCAGGCGGAACATATGGAGTACGTGCTCAAGCCGGAATCAGTCGAATACCGGAAGGACAGACCACTCTGCAAATGACATTCGACACCGATCCTGAAAGAGCCATGTCAATAGCTCCTATTGTTGACCGTGAAGTGAAAAACATAGCGGAAAAAGGACCTGAAGATGCAGATTTCCAGAAAGTAAAAGAATATATGGTGAAGAAATTCCAGGAAGATGAAAAGCAAAATGGTTACTGGGTGAGTGTACTGAGTGCATACCATTTCTATGGAGAGGATAATTACTCAAATTATCTGTCAATCGTAAATGCTTTGACTAAAGACGACATCAAAGATATTACAAAACAACTGATATCACAGGGTAATTTTATTGAAGTGATAATGAATCCTAAGAAATAATTCTATTATAATTCTTTCGATAGAAAAAGCTGTTTGGGCAGATGCCCAAACAGCTTTTTATTTTATCATTCAACAATATAAATAAATCACTATTTTTGCAGAAATCTAAGTATATAAAAACATGGTAATCATTGCACAGTCTGAGTCTGCATTTTTTTGTAACGTTATCTTAACGAAACCTTAATGATAATACAAAGCTGTTTTCAAATCTTTACGCTTTACTTTGCAGAAAAAAATAGGAAATTGATATGAAACAACTTTATTTTATTTTCAGCCTCATAATTTTACAGGCCATCAACCCTTGCTTTGCTCAGGAAAAGGACTCCGTTTCTTTCAAACCATCAGGTAATGTTATTGCCAGAGGATTTTTAGATTACAGTACAGGTTTTGGACACGTGAATAAAGAAAAAGGATTTGATATTACGCGGGCATTTCTCGGATATAACTATAAATTTACCCGTACGATACAGGCACAGGTCATTATTGACGGTGCAGCAGGAAAAACATCATCCGACGGGCTTGAGGTATATCTACGCAATGCTTTTGTAAACTGGAACGACAAAGGCTTTAATGTAAATCTCGGGCAAACCAATCTGATGCAATTCAGCATTCAGGAAAAATACTGGATGCACCGCTATGTAATGAAATCTTTTCAGGATCTGAATAAAATGGCTCCTAGCGTAGACTTAGGCGTTACGGCAGAATACACTTTCAATGACTATATTTCTGCCGACATTAGCCTTACCAATGGAGAAGGATACAAAAAAGTGAAAAAAGACAATAGCATGCGTTATGCTGCCGGACTAAGCCTGCACCCGATAAAAAACACAATATTCAGGGTTTATGCAGACGTATACAACGACGATGAAACTCAACGGGATGCCCTGCCTACTGGAATAACAGATGCTAAATACAAAGACCAATACTCATTATCGCTCTTTGCGGGCTATCAGGATAAGAAAATATCGGGAGGTGTGGAATATAACAGAGTTTATAACAAAGGCTTTATAGACAAAAAAGACTATTATGGCTATTCTGTTTATGCATCGGCCAAGGTAGCCCCCAAATGGAGGACATTTGCACGTTACGATTTGATGGATTCGTCCAATCCCGATAATTTTACATCACCATGGAACAGCCTGGATGGCCAGCTTATGATGATAGGTGCGGAATTCCAGCCATTGAAACAATTGAAAATCGCTCCCAACTTTCGCAACATAAACGCAGACAGAGGTAAAGCTGAACAGTATTTCTTTATCAACCTGGAGATTAATTTGTAAGTTTTCTGATACACAAAATAATCTTGAGGGAGGGTGTGTCAAAAGGAGAACAGCACTATCAATGTGCTACCCTCTTTGTCATTGGCTCCGCTTCGCTTTTCCGAACATTGTTTCTGAGTGTAACGAAGGATCTCGACCCTGAGGAACGAGATGTTTCACTCCGTTCAACATGACAACCAACGGTCACAGGAGCGTAGCGTATGTAAATAGAAAGTGAAAAATACTTTTGGCACACCTTCTTTTTTCTTTCCTGTATATGGAATTCCCCGCATTGCCGATAAGGAAGCAACAATGACTAATACTACACCTTCTGACAATAACTAACCAGACTAAATCATTTCCAGAACTCACGACAACGACACGCCTTTAATCTTAACCGTTTCGTAACAAATCCTTAGTCCGTTTGTTATAATAACATAATAATATTGCATCAGAATTTAAAAGCAAAAGGAAATGAAAAAAGTTTTATTATTTACAGCAATCACATTAGCTATCGCACTAAGCTCGTGCGGAAAGAAAGAATCAGCATTATCCGGAGCTGGAGCTACATTCCCCGCACCATTCTATAACATAGTGTTTAAAGAATATGCAAAAATAGGTAGTCCTGTTACCTATGGAGCTATCGGTAGCGGCGGAGGTATCCGCAGCCTCAAAGACCAGACAGTGGATTTCGGTGCAACCGATGTATTCTTATCGGATACTGAACTGAAAGATATGGGTGCGGACATAGTACACATCCCGACCTGTCTGGGAGCTGTTGTATTATCATATAATCTGAAAGATGTAAAAGGGCTCAAACTGACAGCAGATATTATCTCAGATATTTACAGAGGTAAAATAACAAACTGGAATGATGCTAAGATCAAGAAAATAAATCCTGACTTAAACTTACCGGATAAAGGCATCACAGCTGTTTACCGTTCGGATGGCAGTGGAACCACATCTGTATTCTCCGAATATATGTCGAAGGTAAACGAAGCATGGAAAGCAGAGATAGGCGAAGGCAAATCATTGAAATTCCCGGTAGGTATTGCAGCTAAAGGCAATCCGGGCGTAGCAGGAATTATTGCCGAAACAGAAGGAGCAATAGGATATATCGGCTCCGAATACGCACTGGCATTAAATATGTCCGCAGCATTACTACAAAACAGCGCCGGCAACTTTATAGCGGCCGATAGCAAAAGTATCTCGGCTTCTGCCAATGTAGATATACCAAACGATACGCGTGTAGTTATTACTAACTCTCCAAATCCTGAAGCATATCCAATCAGCACATTTACATGGATTATCGCATATAAAGAGCAGAATTATAACGCAAAGTCTGAGGTTCAGGCCAAGGCACTTGCCGGATTACTCAACTATATCATCAGTGAAGAAGGACAGTCCATAGCCACTAAGACACACTATGCACCACTTCCTCCGGTAGCTGTTGAAAGAACAAAAGCTATTATTGAGTCGATGACTTATGATGGAAAGAAAATAGAAACATATCAATTATCTGTAGCAAAAGGAGCCGCCCACTAAGGCTCCGACATCCCTCCCTTTTGGGAATGTTTATAAAACGATACAACATGTTTTATTTGAAGACTAAAAATTCATCAGGGTTTACCAAAACCTCCCCTCGGGGAGGTTCGGACGGGCTCAAAGATAAAATATTTAAAGCCACATTATTCATCGCAGCCTGCCTGATAATATTACTCACAGCAGGAGTCATATACGGGCTGGTAAGCAAAAGCATCGGAGCATTCTCCGAATTTGGATTAGGCTTTATCACCTCTACCGAATGGGATTCACGAAACAATGTATACGGTGCATTGCCTTTCATTGCAGGCACAATGATGACATCTATCTTAGCCCTGCTTTTCTGTATCCCATTCTCTCTCTCCGTAGCATTATTTAACGGAGAATACTTCAGAAATAAAAAGATATCGACAATAGTAAGCTCTGTCGTAGACCTGCTTGCAGGGATACCGTCGATAGTATACGGGTTGTGGGGGTTTTATACCCTGCGCCCTATATTGATTGATATGGGTGTGAGCGATCAGGGATTCGGTATATTGTTATCATCTATCGTTCTGGCAATTATGATTATCCCTTATGCTTCATCGCTCAGTGCCGAGTTCATCGCTATGGTGCCTAACGATCTTAAAGAAGGAGCATACAGCCTCGGAGCCACCAACCTGGAAGTAATAACCTCCATAAACCTGCCTGTTGCAGGTTCGGGTATATTCGCATCCTATGTATTGGCATTCGGGCGTGCCCTGGGAGAAACAATGGCCGTGACCATGCTGATAGGAAACACCAATAACATACCTACCAGTATATCAGATACAGGAAATTCAATGGCAAGTATTATCGCCAACCAGTTTGGAGAAGCCAGCGGAGTAAAACTAAGTTCATTAATGGCCATCGGATTATTACTGTTCCTGATAACGGCATGTATCAATTTTGTAGCCAAGTACATCATGAAAATGGTAAATAAATGAAAAAGAAAAAGAGACTGACATCCACAGCCAAATACAGGCTAACGAAGAGTAAAATATTCTTCTTCGCTGTTTGCACCTTGTCGGCTATCACTATGGTTCCTCTTTTTCTTATCCTTTGGGAACTAGTAAAAAAAGGATACAAACAATTCAATCTAAACTTGTTTACGGAAGTAGCGCCTACCTCTATGGAAGCCATGCTCGCCCGTATCAGCGACAGCCCTATACCGGGGGGGATACTGAATGGTATCACCGGTACATTGCTTATCCTCGCCATTGCTATAGTAATAGCTATCCCTGTCGGGATAATGGTGGGCGTTTACCTTGCCGAAAACCCCAAAAAACGTATGGCGGGTTTTGTACGCAGCCTTAGTGACCTCTTACAGGGAATACCGTCGATAGTCATCGGGGTGGTGGTTTATATATGGATCGTTATCCCCATGTCGGGTTATTCGGCACTGGCAGGTAGTATTGCCCTCGCCATAATGATGTTGCCGATGATAATACGTTCCACCGAAGAAAGTATAAAGATGCTACCGACATCATTAAAAGAAGCCGGACTAGCTTTAGGCGGTTCATATACCACTGTTGTGCTACGGGTATTATTACCTTCGGCATTCAGCGGATTGTTTACCGGATCGCTACTGGCCATATCCCGAGTGATGGGCGAAACTGCCCCTCTGTTGGTTACAGCACTGGGTGCATCCACTGTAAACTGGGATGCAACCAACCCAACAAGCGCCATATCCTTACTGATATGGGAATTTTATAACGATCCCAATCTGGCGAATCTGGTATGGTCTTCTTCCCTGCTGCTTCTCTTATTTGTATTGGGTATAAATCTTTTCGCAAAAAGTATAGCAAAAAAATGGAAAATACAGTAAATTTGAACGAACAATATATACTGGAACTCAAGGATGTATCTGTTTCATATACTCCCGGCAAGAATGCTGTGAATATGGTGAATGCCAATATCAGGGAGAATACGGTTACAGCCATCATGGGACCATCGGGTTGTGGTAAGAGTACACTTCTGCGCGCTATAAACCGCATGCATGAATTGTATCCTGAGATTGAAACAACAGGAGAAATCCTGCTAAAAGGGAAAAATATCTTTGATATGAACCCAATGAAGGTTCGCCGCCTAGCAGGCATGGTATTTCAGCGGCCTAACCCGTTCCCTACAATGAGTATTTATGATAATGTCATTGCAGGATATAAACTGAATAATATTAAGCTAAGTAAAACGGAACGGGACGAAGTTGTGGAAAGCAGTTTACGCAGTGTCGCCCTCTGGGACGAAGTAAAGGACTCTATGAATAAGAAAGGCACATTCCTTTCGGGAGGACAGCAACAACGTTTGTGCATAGCGCGCGCGCTGGCTCTGAAACCCGAATTACTATTGATGGATGAGCCAACCTCGGCCCTCGACCCTATATCGACCAACAGAGTAGAGGAGTTGATATTTGAACTGAAAAAGGAATATACAATAGTAATCGTTACGCACAATATGTCACAGGCAGCCCGTTTATCAGACAATTCGATGTTTATGTATCTGGGCGAACTGGTAGAATATGGTACTACCAAACAGATGTTTACCAAGCCGAAAGACAAGCGTACTGAGGATTACCTGACAGGGGTATTTAGTTAATATAGCCTTTAGCTGATAGCTGTTAGCTGTTAGCCTAAAATATTATAATGTAAAACAAAAAGCTATTGGCTAAAAGCTAATGGCTAAAAGCTAAAAGACATGACAACAAATATAAAAGCTAAGCAACTCGAACTTCTTCTCCACGACTTCGAACTATTGTCACGGACAGCCATGATACAGATGCAGATAACCACAAAACTGCTCAATGACAATACAATCGAATCGCTTTATGAAGAAGCCGAATCGAACGAAATAATCATGGACAGGCTGGAAATAAAAGTACGTGAAGAGGTGGTATTTACCATTTTCCAGTTCAACCCTATTGCCGCCGACCTGCGTAAGATAATAACTTATCAGGATTTAACCACAAATCTGGAACGCATTGGCGATATGCTGCTGAACATCATCCATTTCTTGAAAAAAGTGGACCTATCCACTCCATATTTCGAAGATATAAAAAAGATTATCAGCAAGATGGTACAGTATACCAGCGAAATGCTCCGGAACGCAATTTTCTCTTTCTCCAATGAAGATAGCCATATTGCTTATCAGGTAATAGAAGATGATGACAAAGTTGATGAATTATATCATCAAATAGGCTTATCTTTACAAGAGACTTTTGCCGATAAGAAGTTGAGCAAAAAAGAAATACAGAATATGATAAATGTAAACTCCATATCTCACAATCTGGAACGCATCGGCGACAGCGCTACCAATATCGCTGAAGCCACTATTTATTTAACAGAAGGAAAAGACATCAGACATGGAAACAAACAATAAGAATATATCCATTTTGATAGTAGACGATGAGCCGGATATCCGCGAAATTCTGCAATTCAACCTGCAAAATGAGGGTTATGATATAGACCTCGCCGAATCGTCCGAACAGGCTGCGAAAATGCTGACACCCAAGCATCGGTTGATATTACTGGATGTGATGATGGGAGGGATTTCAGGATTCAAATTCGCCGACCAGTTAAGAAAAGACGGAAACAATATTCCTATCATTTTCCTTACGGCAAAGGATACCGAAAATGATATGCTGACAGGCTTCTCCATTGGAGGAGACGATTATATATCCAAGCCTTTCTCTATAAAGGAAGTAGTAGCCCGTGTAAGAAGCGTGTTGAAAAGGGCGGAAAACCAAAGTAACGCGGCACATAAGAATCTGCTGACAGTGAACAATCTGGAGATAGATTTCGATACAAAAACCGTTACCGTAGATAAAGAAGTTGTAGAGCTTACCAAAACCGAATTCAATATATTGGTATTGCTTGTACAGAACACCGGCCGCATATTTTCACGCACCGACATACTGGATAAGGCTTGGAAAGATGACGGAATTGTTCTGGAAAGAACTGTGGACGTACACATCGCGCGTCTCAGAAAAAAGATTGGTACATATGGCGATTATATCGTAAACCGTACAGGTTATGGATATACATTCAATTTACAAAATAAGTAGTTACAAGTTACGAGTTTCTGTTCTTGTAACTCGTAACTTGTAACTTGTAACTGAAAAGATTATGAAATTAACTTACAAGCAACGAATATTTTCCTACTTCTTTATCATATTTGCACTTTTTACGGTGTCTATTATTATATTCGAACAGAAGGAGGAAAAGGCACAACGGACAAGAGCATTGGAAGACAGGCTCGACAGCTATGCCGAGATGATACATAAATATATAGAAATGCGTCAGCTTACGGATAGCGACATGGTACATGTAGATACACTTGCCTATATATTACCCGAAGATATCCGTATCAGCATTATAAATACGGAAGGAAAGGTTACTTTCGACAAAGATGTTAAGGATATAAGTACACTGGATAATCACCTCGACCGTCCGGAAATACGCAATGCTTTGTATCAGAACACAGGTTCCAATATCCGGATGTCAGCATCTACCAAACACGAATATTTATATTATGCCAAGCACTATAAAAGATACTATGTACGGGTAGCCCTGCCATATACCATCGAGACAAAAGGTATGCTTAAAGCAGATAATTTCTTTATATATATTGTCATCGGGATATTTGTTATAGTACTGATTCTTCTGAATTATGCAGCAGGCAGATTCGGAAAGTCTATCTCGCAGCTAAAAACACTGACGACTAAAATAAAAGATGACAAACCGTTGACCGAAAGGATAGAATTCCCTGACGATGAGTTGGGCGAAATCGGCAGGCAGTTGGTAACCATACTCAAACAGAAAGAAAACAGTAAGCGCGAAATAGAAGTGGAGCGGGAAAAACTGATACAACACTTCCAGTTTTCACATGAAGGCATTTGTATCTTCGACAAAGAGTTTAAGAAAATATATGCCAACACACATTTTTTCCAGTATTTCAATTTTATTGTAGACCAGCCTGTTTTCAATCTGGAAGCCATTATCAAAGAAGAAGTATTCGATCCTGCTATAGCGTTTATCAGTAAACGGACAAAGGATGAGAATTTCCATACGTTCCAACTGAAAAAGAACGGAAAGACCTTCTCTATTCAGACAATTGTTTTCGAAGACGACAGCTTCGAGATTACAATAAAAGACATTACACGTACTGAGAAAACACGTCTGCTGAAACAGGAGATGACAAACAATATCGCCCATGAACTGAGAACTCCTGTTACAAGCCTGCGTGGATATCTTGAGACGCTGGATTCTCAAAAACTCGAAGCCTATAAACAAGCACAGTTTATTCACAGAGCTCACCAACAGACCATCCGCCTGTCGAACCTGATAGATGATGTAAGCCTCATAAGTAAAATAGAAGAAGCTCCTGCCCAGTTTAAACTGGAGAAAGTGAATCTGGCACAGCTCGTGGATGAAGTCAGGATAGATTTAACCGACGGACTGGCAGCTAATGATATAAAACTAAATGTATCCATCAAAGATGACCTGACTATAGACGGGAATTATACCCTACTCTATTCTATCTTCCGAAACCTGATAGATAATTCAATCAGTTATGCAGGACAACATATAGAAATCAATATCAAAAACTATATGGAGGATAATGAATATCTGTATTTTAGTTTCTGCGATACGGGCCGGGGTGTTGACGAACAATATCTGGCTAGGCTTTTCGAACGTTTCTACCGTGTTAACGAAGGGCGTACTCGTGATACGGGCGGTTCTGGCTTAGGTCTATCCATTGTAAAGAATGCCGTTCTGTTCCACAAAGGAGAGATAGAGGTTAAAAACCGCGCCGGAGGAGGATTGGAATTCTTCTTTACATTGAAAAAATAGAAAACAATATTATTTATAGTCAAAAAATAAAAGCATGGGATATTTTCCATGCTTTTATCTTTATACAAATTGAATCTTGATCTTCAGACATGTATGATTTTTTTAAGAGTTTATCTATATAGTATTCACTGGAATATCGTTCTTTGGAAAACTGAATTTATTAGAAAATATAAAAAGATAAGAAAGCTAAAAAACTGTTACTTTTGTTACCTTTTAGCAAGTCGTAAGTCGAAAGTTATATGAGATACGAGTAGACAAGACACGAGATACAAGTTGTTAATTGATGACTGTTAACTGATAACTGGTATATGTGTTACTTTTGTTACCTTTTGCGCCTTGGCGTCTTTGCAAGAGTATTATTAACTGAAAACTGAAACATGTGTATTAATTTTAAATTAATCTGTTACTTATAGGGCGGTTATTCCCCGAAATCTGTACTTTTATATCCCAATCTAAAAAATAAGGTATCACACCTTATGTTATCCATATAAGTATAACAATGATTGGCTGTTATGACTTTAAGACACGGTATAAAATTACTTTTTGCAACTAATTAAAAACACAATAGAAAATGGGTGGTTTCTTTGGAACAATATCTAAAACAGCCTGTGCTACAGACCTTTTTTACGGAACGGATTACAACTCGCATCTGGGAACCCGCAGAGGAGGGATGGTTACACTCCATGACGGAATCTTTAAACGGGCAATTCATAATCTTGAGAATTCATATTTTCGCCTGCGCTTCGAAGCCGACCTGGACAAATTTCAGGGTAACTCGGGGATCGGTATTATCAGCGATACCGACCCTCAGCCGATATTTATCAGTTCCCATCTGGGCAAATATGCCGTGGTAACGGTTGCCAAAGTAAATAATATAGATGAACTGGAAAAGGAATTGCTCGATAAAGGATGTCATTTTTCGGAATTTAATGCAGGACAAATTAATCAAACGGAACTGATCGCTCTCCTTATATCACAGGCCAATACCTTTGTAGAAGGAATAGAGCTTGTTCAGGAAAAGATAAAAGGCTCTTGTTCCATGCTTATCCTTACCGAAGAAGGGATTATCGCGGCACGTGATAAATGGGGGCGTACTCCTGTCCTTATAGGAAAGAAAGACGGAGCATACGCAGCAACAAGCGAACCTTGCAGTTTTCCTAATCTGGAGTACGAATTGGAATATAATGTCGGTCCCGGAGAAGTAGTTATGCTTACTGCCGACAGTATGACTCAACTGCGCAAACCAAACAAAAAGATGCAGGCCTGCTCTTTTCTCTGGGTGTACTATGGTTATCCGGTATCCGACTATGAAGGAATAAATGTCGATGCTGTGCGCTATGCCAGTGGGCAGGCCATGGCTAAGAGAGACGATACGGAAGCTGATTATGTTGCCGCTATCCCCGACTCGGGTATCGGTATGGGCTTGGGATATGCCGAAGGAAAAGGAATCCCTTATCGCCGCGCCATTATCAAATATACCCCTACGTGGCCGCGAAGTTTTACGCCGGCCAATCAGAAAGTGCGTGACCTGGTAGCTAAGATGAAACTAATCCCCAACCGGGAACTGTTAAGAGACAAGCGCGTAATATTCTGTGACGATTCCATTGTGCGGGGCACGCAGCTCAACGATAATGTGAATATACTCTACGGATACGGAGCTAAAGAAGTACATATTCGTTTAGGTAGCCCGCCGATTTTGTTTTCATGCCCTTACCTGGGTTTTTCGGCATCACGTTCACCATTGGAACTGATTGCCCGCCGTACGGTGGAGGAACTGGAAGGAGATCACGCAAAAGATCTGGATAAGTACGCTACTACCGATTCGCAGCAATATAAGAATATGATAGACTGCATCCGTAAAAAACTGAATATAACAACACTGAAGTTTATTACGGTAGAGGATCTGATCGCATCAATCGGACTGCCTAAAGAATGCGTTTGTACATATTGCTATAATGGTGCCAAGCCGGAAGAAGAATGAACAATAAGTGAAAAACTAAAAATGAAGAGTGAAAAATATTTTTCGTTTTTTGTTCTTCACTTTCAACAACCCGTAACTAAATAAAGAACATCAGCAATAGTTGCGTAAAGATTATCCGGGCAAACATGGATACGGGATAAACAGTAGCATATGCTACTGATGGTTCATCGTCTTCTATTATCGAGTTTACATAGTTGAGCGCCATTGGATTCGCCATACTGCCGCATAGCATTCCGACACATTTGGCATAGTTGAGTCTGAACATCTTCATGGCAAACAGGGCTACAATAATGACAGGGACAACAGTTAGTATAAAACCGAAGCCTATCCATAAAAGCCCTTCTGTCTGGAATACTGTCTCGAAGAAATGCTCTCCGGCGCTGATTCCTAAGCATGCCAGATAAACCGTGAGCCCGAACTGGCGCATCAGTAAGTTTGCACTTTGAGTTGTATATGTGGTAAAGCGAAAGCGCGGGCCAAATGCGCCCATCAGTATCCCTACAATAATAGGTCCTCCGGCTATACCCAGCTTCACAGGGAATGTCATACCCGGGAAAGGCAGGGGTAATGCTCCCAGTATAAGACCTAATGCAATACCGGCAAAGATAGCAATGAGATTGGGACGGTCGAGACGTTTCTCTTCGTCACCGAGTATTTTAGCAACATTGTCTATCGACGCCTTCTCTCCTACAACTGTGAGCTTATCGCCTATCTGTAACGACAAGTCCGGTGAAGCAAGCAGGTCTATACCCGCGCGATTGATACGGGTAATATTGATCCCGTAATTGTTTCTGAGCCTCAATGTACCTAACTTCACACCATTAACCTTGCTGCGGGTTACGATAATACGGCGCGATACGAGTTGGCTGTTATCTATATGGTTCCAGTCTATATCTTCCTTGTTCCAGTCTACGTTTTCCTGCTCACCGAACAAAACCTTGATATGTTCCACATCCGACTTGATGGAGATAATCAGCAGATGGTCGTCATGTTGCATCACACTCTCGGAAGTAGGTATGGTCACTTTGCCGTCGCGCCAGATGCGTGATATCACAAAACGCTTTGAGGACAGTTTCATGATATCACGGATCGTCTTTCCTTCTATGGCAGGATTGGTCACGTGAAACTCCCCTACATATGTATTATGGTCTTTCTTCTCGCTGGGAACGGCATAAGCCCCTTTGGCCACGAATACTTTCTTCAGGAATATGATAGCCAGTATTACACCTACTACTCCCAACGGATATGCAACGGCTGTAGCCAATGCCATATCGGCTATGGCTTTCACATCTCCGCCGGTTATTTGCTTCAATGCTTGTTGTGCCGCCCCCAGAGCCGGGGTATTCGTTGTGGCTCCACAAAGGATACCGACCATATTAGGTAAAGAAATATCGCTGACAATACTGAATATAAGCGCCATTGCCAATCCGAGGAATACGACGCCCAAAGCCAGCAGATTTAAACGGAGGCCACCTTTCCGCAGAGATGAAAAGAAGCCGGGACCCACCTGCAATCCTAAAGCATAGATAAAGAGTATAAGCCCAAAATTCTGAGCAAAATTAAGCATATCTTTATTCAAGTCAAGATTGAAATGCCCCAGAATAATGCCGACAAAGAAAACAAAGGTGATACCCAGTGAAATATTAAACAGCTGTAACTTACCCAGTTGCAACCCAATGGCCGAAACGACCGAAATAATTATAATAGATTGAACCGACGAGGGTTCAAAAATGGTCTCCATTAACCAATCCATGACATTACACAACGTTAGAAATGCTGCGACAAAGGTAAGACAATAAAAACGAATGCGCCAATATTGCACGGATGAAAATCATAGTAACTATCTGAATATTTTCAGAGAAACTTTATCTATATGTAAAAAACAATCGTTCTTTGAGGCATTTATAAAACTTCAATATAACTAGAGATATAAATAATAAAAAGTATTTAGATATTTAGCAACAAAGATGAATCTACTCAAAAAAACGGGCGACTAATTATATAATCAGACAACCGTTAAATAATACTCTATATCATTTCTATTTTAAATCCGGCTTTTTGCACAGTATCTATTACTTCGCTTTCGCTGATGCCGTCCGATACTACTGTAAGTATTTTATTCTTATTGGCGGTATCAACATTCCAGTTTGAAATACCTTTTACTTCATCGAGGAACGGGGTAACTTTGGCGATACATCCGCCACAATTGATATTGGTCTTAAATGTGAATATCTTTGTTTCCATATGTTTAATGAGTTATAAGTTATGAATTATGAGTTACTTTGCCCTACGGGCAATTATGAGGGTTATAAATCTTTATTTCTTCCATTTCAAGCGTAAGCTATTGCTAACCACACTGACACTACTCAACGCCATGGCCGCGCCTGCTATCATCGGATTAAGTAAAAAGCCGTTGATTGGGAAAAGGATGCCCGCGGCAATAGGGATTCCTATCAGGTTATATATAAATGCCCAGAACAGGTTTTGCCGTATAGTAGTTACAGTTTGCCGCGACAGCTTAATAGCTTCGGGTATCTTGGTGAGGTCCGACGATATAATTGTCATCTTTGCCACATCCATAGCTATATCGCTGCCTTTACCCATCGCTATGCTCAAATCGGACTGAGCCAGCGCCGTACTGTCATTAATCCCGTCTCCGACCATTGCGACTATTTTACCTTCTGTTTGCAATTGCTTTATAAATTCAGCCTTTTGTTGAGGCAATACTTCGGCTTTATAGTGTTTTATACCGACTCGTGCAGCTATCTCCTTTGCTGTGGAGTCATTGTCTCCGGTGAGCATATACACCTCTATTCCGGATGATTGCAATTGCCGGACAGCGGTTTGTGAAGTCGTCTTTATCTCATCGGCAATGGCAACGACTGCAATCGCCTGTTTATCATCGGTAAACCAGATTACGGTTTTAGACTGGGAGCTAAGTTCTTTTGCCTTATTGTTTAATACTTCATTTATAGTAATATTGTTCTCATTCAGCAATTTATAATTTCCGGCAAAGTATAACTGCCCGCCAACAAAGCCTTTAGCTCCTTTTCCCGTAATACTTTCGAAACCGGAAACGGGAATAGACGCCTCTGCATCGAAATATCGTACCACAGCCTCTGCCAGCGGATGCTCCGACTGCTTCTCCAGACTTAGTAAAGCGGCTTTGCGGCTGTCATCATTATCCAACCAGAGAATATCGGTTACCTGAGGTTTACCTTCTGTTATGGTTCCGGTCTTGTCCAGCACAACTGCGTTTATCTTCTTCGCCAGTTCGAGGCTTTCGGCATCTTTTATCAGGATGCCTTTTTCAGCGCCTTTCCCTACCCCGACCATTATCGCTGTAGGCGTTGCAAGTCCCAAAGCACAAGGACAGGCAATAATCAGCACCGTTACCAATGCCAGTAAGCCATGTGTAAAACCTCCGCTACCACCTAGTATGAGCCAGACAATGAAAGACACAATAGCAATGCTTATTACCACGGGGACAAAGATTCCGGCTATTTTATCAACCAGTTTTTGCACTGGAGCTTTGCTGCCCTGCGCTTCCTGCACCATCTTTATGATTTGGGCAAGCATGGTTTCGGAGCCTACTTTCTCTGCCTTGAAGCGGAAACTTCCTTTCTGGTTTATTGTTCCGGCAAATACTTTTTCATCTGCTTCTTTCAATACGGGGACAGGCTCTCCGCTCAACATACTTTCGTCCACATATGATGTACCCTCTGTAACCCGTCCGTCGACTGCAATCTTTTCTCCGGGCTTAACCAGAATCAGGTCGCCTATGCTTACATTTTCAATTGGTATTTGATTGTGACTACCATCTTCTTGTATAATCGTAACTGTCTTCGGCTGCAAGCCCATCAGCTTTTTTATGGCAGCCGAAGTATTTCCTTTTGCCTTTTCCTCCAGCAACCGTCCTAATAGAATAAATGCAATGATAACGCTGGCAGCCTCGAAATAGACATGGGGTTCTACTCCTCTTGCTATCCAGAAATCAGGAAACAGCGTATTGAACACACTGAACAAATAAGCCACACTTGTACTCAATGCCACAAGCGTATCCATATTGGCAGATTTGTGTTTTGCCTGCTTCCATGCATTGATAAAGAAGCCTTTACCCAACCAGAAAATAACAGGAGTGGAAAGCGCCCACATTATTTCGTTGGCATAAGGCATATGCATAAAGAACATCCCTATTGCAACTACCGGTATAGAAAGGACGATGGCTAATATCGTTTTCCGTTTCAGATCACCGAATTTCTTCCGGTGAATTTCTTCCAAAGTTTCAGCGGTTGTATTCTCGTCTTCTTCAATAAGCAGGTCATATCCCCCGTCCTGAATTGCATCACGCATATTTTCGGGAGATATTTCATTCGGCAAATATTCTACAGCCAATGTTGCAGTAGCAAAGTTAACTGATGCATTTACCACTCCTTTCAGTTCCTTAACGATACTCTCCGCGCTTATAGCACACGACGCGCATGACATCTGGAGTACGGGAAACGTCTTCTTTACTGTATTATCTGTTGCTTTCATAATCTTCATCTTTTGATTATACAAAGATGGCAACAAAATAGCCGGAAGTTGTTATACTATTCTTTGGAAAGTTTATGAGATTTACACCTCATCCAATGGTTTTCGCTTGTTTGTTCTTATTTGCCTGAAGTGGCTCGGGGTCAGTCCCGTTACTTTCTTAAACTGGGCGCTAAGATGAGCAACACTGGAATAATTCAGATTGAAAGCTATTTCATTCAGCGTTAACTCGTCATATACCAGCAATTCCTTTACCTTTTCTATCTTCTGGGCGATAAAATACTTTTCTATCGTAGTGCCCTCTACTTCCGAAAACAGATTGCTGATATAATTATAATCGTGACGAAGTTTATCACTGATATAATCGGACAGATTGATTTTCAGATTATTGTTATTATAATGTACTAACTCTATAATAAGGTTCTTTACCTGTTCTATCAAACGGCCTTTTTTATCGTCTATCAATGAAAAGCCCAGAGATTCGAGTCTCCCGCTCAACTTATTTTTTTGCTCTGTGGTTAATTTTTTATCGAGGCGGACTTCTCCCAACTCAACTGAAAGCGTTTGTATATTCAGTTTTTCGAGTTCCGCTTCCACAACCATAATGCAACGGTTGCAAACCATATTTTTTATATATAATACTTCCATAAATTTATCTATATATTATAAACCCGCAAAAAGTATACCATGTAATCACAGAATAGTGAGCAACGGATACTTTAACAGATAATATTAAACAATAATAGCGATATAAAGTTACAACTCTTTTTTATTTCATTAAATTTGAATCATTTTTAATATAAACTTATGAATTTAGAGCATATCACATCCGAAGTCTGCAAAATAGCTACCGAAGGCGGGCACTTTCTCGCAAAGGAGAGAAAAGTTTTTCAAAGAAACAGAGTAGAAGAAAAGAACGCACACGACTATGTATCGTATGTAGACAAGGAAACCGAAAAACTTCTGGTAAAAAAATTATCGGCCTTGTTACCGGAAGCCGGATTTGTCACCGAAGAAGAAACTATAAAAACCGAAGAAAAAGACTATTGCTGGGTTATCGATCCACTCGACGGAACAACCAACTTTATTCACGACAACGCTCCGTACTGCGTAAGCATAGCCCTTACCTACAAATCGAAGCCATTAGCAGGCGTTATATATGAAGTATGCCGTGATGAATGCTTTTATGCATGGAAAGGCGGTAACGCGTACCTGAATGGAAAACAGATATCGGTATCTGCCACAAACGATATAAACAAAGCTCTGGTGGGACTTGATTTACCATATAACGACAAAGAGTACAAACCCCTGATGAATCGCTTTATGGATCAGTTATACGGCAAAGCATCCAGTATCCGCGTCAATGGTTCCGCCGCCATGTCGTTATGCTATGTAGCTGCCGGACGGTTCGATATCTGGTGTGAAGCCTTCATCAAACCCTGGGACTTTATGGCAGGCGCACTCATAGTAGAAGAAGCCGGCGGACGAATTACAAACTTTGAAGGAAAGGAACTCCTTTTTAATAACCACCATATTGTAGCATCGAACAATACTGTGATACATGATGAAATACTTGTGTTGATACAACCTTTTTTTAGCTTTATCAAATAAAATGTCCTGATTTTAATCTCAGTCTTTTATATTTATATATTAACTTTTTTTTCTTTAGCGCATTGCAGGAGATGTCAAAAAGTAATACTTTTGCAAATCTTTAATCTGATTATAAAGAAAAATGGGAAAAGCCCTTGACATTGATTCTATATACACACTTTTATTTAAGGAAAAGAAACTGGTTGTTGATAAAGATAACATTGACCAAGTACAACAAAGCTACGACTTTCTGAAAAAATTTTCGGAGGATAAAATCATATATGGCATCAATACCGGATTTGGCCCTATGGCCCAATACCGTGTCGATGATGACTTCCTGAACAATCTTCAATACAATATTATCCGTAGCCATTCCACAGGAGCGGGCAAACCTCTGGACGCCCTCTATGTGAAATCGGCGATGATAGTACGCCTGAATAATCTGTTGCAGGGAAAATCAGGGATTCATCCCGAATTAATTCATTTATTAGCGGAATTTATCAACCGCGGCATCTGTCCGTTTGTACCCGAGCATGGCAGCGTAGGAGCAAGTGGCGACCTTGTACAATTGGCACACATCGCATTAGCTTTAATAGGTGAGGGTGAAGTGTTTTACAAGGGTGAATTGAGAGATACGGCCGGGGTATTGAAAGAAAACCGATTGAAGCCAATCTCCATGCATATACGTGAGGGCCTTTCGGTTACCAACGGAACTTCAGTTATGACAGGAATCGGCATTGTAAACCTCATATATGCAAAGAGATTGCTACACTGGGCTGTTGCGGCATCAGTGATGATAAATGAGATAGCCTCTTCGTATGATGACTTTATGTCCGAAGAACTGAATGCAACAAAACACCATAAAGGTCAGAAAGAGATAGCCGGAATGATGCGTAAATGGAGCAACGGAAGCGCCAGTTTACGCAAGCGTGAGAATTACCTGTATAACAAAGAGAATAAAGAAAAAATACTTAAACATAAAGTCCAGCCATATTATTCATTACGCTGTGTTCCTCAGATATTAGGCCCTGTACACGATACATTGGTAAATACCGAGGAGGTATTGGTTAACGAAACCAATTCGGCCTGCGATAACCCAATTGTAGACAAAGAAAGCGGAAATGTATATCATGGCGGAAATTTCCACGGCGATTATGTGTCCTTTGAAATGGATAAACTGAAAATCGCTGTAACAAAAATGGTTATGCTTTCCGAGAGGCAGCTCAATTACCTGTTTCACGACCGGATAAACGATATACTTCCTCCCTTTGTAAATATGGGTGTACTGGGATTGAACTACGGGTTACAGGCTGCGCAATTTACAGCAACCTCTACCACGGCAGAGTGCCAGACACTCTCCTACCCTATGTATGTACACAGCATACCGAACAACAATGATAATCAGGACATTGTAAGTATGGGAACAAATTCAGCCCTACTTGCCAAAACGGTTATAGACAACGGATATCAGGTTATGTCTGTTTTGTTTATGGCAATAACACAGGCGATAGACTGCCTGGCTATACAAAATGATTTATCAAAGAATACAAAAGTAATCTATGATGAAATAAGGGATATCTTCCCTAAATTTGTAGAAGATGCACCGAAATACAAAGAGATCGGTAAGCTGACGAATTACCTAACGAATAAAGAGATAGAAAAAATTTCATTATGAAATATGCTTTAGTAACAGGAGCCAGCAAAGGAATCGGCAGAGCAACGAGCCTCAAACTTGCCGAAATGGGATATTTTATCCTTATCAACTATAATTCGAGCCGTGAAGACGCGGAAAAGACATTAGAGTTGGTTAAGGAAAAAGGCTCTGACGGGGAACTGTTGAAATTTGATGTATCGGATGCCGCCGAAACAAAGTCGGTACTCGATACCTGGACAGCGCAACATAAAAACGAATATATAGAAGTTCTGGTAAATAACGCAGGTATCAGAAAAGATAACCTGATGATATGGATGCCCGAAGAAGACTGGACAAGTGTATTAAACACCAGCCTCAACGGATTCTTCCATGTGACCCAGTATATGTTGAAAAATATGCTGGTAAAGAGATTCGGCCGAATTATAAATATTGTATCTTTGTCCGGCATTAAAGGAATGAAGGGACAGGCGAACTATTCGGCAGCCAAAGGCGGCCTTATAGCGGCAACCAAAGCGCTTGCAGCTGAAGTCGGCCCCAGAAATGTAACCGTAAATGCCGTAGCTCCGGGATTCATACAAACGGATATGGTAAAAGACCTGCCGGAAGAAGAGTTGAAAAAGCTGATACCCGCAGGACGTTTCGGTACAGCGGAAGAAGTAGCGTCGTTAGTCGGTTTTCTGGCTTCAAAAGAAGCGTCTTACATTACAGGCGAAGTGATTTCCATTAATGGCGGTATATATACCTGATAATACTATAAATACATAAATGAGGAGAGTTGTTATAACAGGCATGGGAATTTATTCCTGCATCGGAAAAAATCTTGATGAGGTAAAAGACTCGCTATATCATGGCAAATCGGGTATAGGCATCGACCCCGAAAGGCTGGACTTCGGTTTCCTTTCCCCACTGACAGGCATAATAGAAAGGCCTGACATGAAAAAACTTCTCGATCGTAAAAAGCGTAACTTCTTAGCCGAACAAGGCGAATATGCATATGTTGCTACTCTCGAAGCCTTCCGGAATGCAGGAATAGACGATGCATTCCTCGAGGCGAATGAAGTAGGTGTACTTTATGGAAATGATAGCAGTGCACTCCCTGTTATAGAAGCTGCCGATATTATCCGTAACAAGAAGAATACGGTGCTCGTTGGCTCAGGATCAATCTTCCAGTCGATGAACTCGACCGTAACAATGAATCTCTCGGTTATTTTCAAGCTGAGAGGAATCAATCTCACTGTTTCAGGCGCATGTGCCAGTGGTTCACATGCTATCGGATTAGCATACTTCCTCATCAAAAACGGTTTACAGGATTGTATCCTTTGCGGAGGCGCACAAGAAGTAAACCCATATTCGGTAGGTAGCTTCGATGGATTGGGAACATTTTCCAAATTGACAGATGAACCTGCCAGAGCATCCCGCCCATTCGACAAGAACAGGGACGGGCTTATTCCCAGTGGCGGTGCCGCCAGTCTGGTAGTGGAAAGCTACGAATCTGCGGTGAGACGCGGAGCTAATATTCTGGCAGAAGTAATCGGATATGGATTCTCTTCAAACGGGGACCATATATCTACTCCGAATATAGACGGGCCCATCCGTTCTTTGGAAATGTGCCTGAAAGACGCGAATGTAAAACCGGAGGAAATCGGATATATAAACGCGCATGCCACATCTACTCCTATCGGGGACATGAATGAGGCTAAAGCGATCAGCATAGTACTCGGGGAGTATAAACCGTTTGTAACATCCACAAAGTCGATGACAGGACACGAAATGTGGATGGCGGGAGCCAGCGAAGCAATCTATTCGATATTGATGATGAATAATAATTTCATAGCCCCGAATCTTAATTTTGAAGAAGCAGACGAAGCCTCGGCTTTGCTTAATATACCTAATAAACGTATCGATACATCATTTGACATGTTCCTTTCCAACTCATTCGGTTTTGGAGGGACAAATTCAACCCTGATAATTAAAAAATTCAAAGAGTAACTAGTCTTTTATGGAAATGACGAACGAGGAGATAATAGAGAAAATAAGAACTACTTTAGCCGAAGAATTCGAAGTAGATGTAGAAACTATCCAGCCGGATGCACCTCTGATCGAGACACTGGAAATGGATAGCCTCGACTTTGTAGATATGGTCGTACTGATAGAACAGAATTTCGGATTCACCGTAAATGGTAATGACTTTGTAAATATAAAAACTTTTCAGGATTTCTATGATTTTATCATAGAACATCTCGACAAACCAAATGACGGAATGGAAGGGTAAAACCAGAGGAGGAGTATTCGGATACCTTTTCTTTATCTTCCTGATAAAGAAAATCGGAATTACTGCGGCTTATATATTTTTAAGCACTATCGTCTTATAC
>X355_Hoffmanns_Two_toed_Sloth__coassemble_1941_pt1 | contig 33563 bp, 20 predicted proteins | sample X355_Hoffmanns_Two_toed_Sloth__metabat2_low_PE_021 | metagenome-assembled genome bin X355_Hoffmanns_Two_toed_Sloth | reverse complement strand
CTTTTAGCCAGCATATAGTGTATGAAACATTTTATTAGTTTACTTCTATTTCTTTGTCTTTCCATATTATCTGTATCTGGAGCAAAAAGCCAATTGGACTCTCTTCTCTATGAATTGGACCTGACCATAAAAAACAGGTCTCAATATAATATGATAAAAGAATTGAGAATAGATAGTCTTAAAGCAAAGCTTACTCAGGCTTCGAATGCTGAAGAGTCTCATAAAATTTATCATCGTCTTTACAGAGAGTACAGGAACTACAATATGGATTCGGCTCTTTTTATGGCAACTAAAAAGTATGACATAGCCCTCAACATCGGAAATATACAATATCAATATACGGCAAGTATGAATATCGCGGAGATTCTCGGTATAATGGGTATGTATAAAGAGGCTTTTAATATTGCAGATAAAATAAATAGAAATGGTCTGGATGAAGATCAGATGCCTTATTACTATCATTTTTACCATTCTACCTATTCTTTATTATTCGAAAATTCATTAGCACAAAATGAAAAAAGTCATTATGGACATTTAGTTAGCCAATACAAAGATTCCCTTCTACAGGTAAACGATCCTAAATCACTAGGATACCTTCTTGTAGAAAACGGCAAACTGGTTGAATTAGGACGATACGATGAGGCCTTATCGCTAATGACAAAATGTTATAAAGAAAACAAAAACAATGAATCAATAGTTGGATCATTGGCATATGGACTTTCCGATATCTATGAAAAGTTAGGAAATACCGAACAGCAAAAAAAATATCTGATAATTTCAGCGACTTCAGATCTTAGGAGAGCGGTTAAAAGCTATATTTCCTTACGAAAACTTGCCGTAATCCTGTATAAGGAAGGAGACCTGGACAGGGCATATTCATATATTAAATGTTCGATGGAAGATGCTACTTTCAGCAAAGCCCGTTTCAGAACATTAGAAATATCCGAAACATTACCGATCATAGTAGCCGCATATGACAAGAAAGCAACACAGGAAAAAAGCAATTTAAAGAAGTATCTCGTCCTTATCTCCATATTATCAGCTGTACTTATCATTTCCCTGGTATACATATATAAACAGCTTACAAGACTATCTCAAGCCCGAAAGCGTATAAAAGATATGTATGAAGAGGTAAAGCAAATGAATACAGAGCTTAACGGCCTCAACAAGAAGCTTTCTGAATCTAACCTGGTCAAAGAAGAATATATTGGCTATGTCTTCAACTTGTGCTCCAGTTACATTGATAAAATGGAAACTTATCGTATCAATGTAAACAGAAAATTAAAAACAGGAAAAATAGATGACGCATTAAAGACAACCAGTTCAACATCATTAGTATCAGATGAATTAAAAGAGTTTTTCAGAAATTTCGATATAATCTTCTTAAACCTCTATCCGAATTTCGTTGATGAATTCAATGCCTTATTGAAGGAGGACGAGCACATTACCCCTAAAAGCGATGATATACTGACTCCCGAACTCAGGGTATTTGCACTCATTCGGCTAGGTATTAACGATAGTAGTAAAATTGCAAGCTTTCTTCATTATTCCCCTCAAACTGTATATAACTACAAATTGAAAATACATAATAAACTCGCTGCATCAAAAGATGATTTTGCTAATTCAATCCAACAAATAGGCTAATAAAATCTCCTTTAAGCTACACTCTTATCTACTTTTTTTCTTTCACAAAACAACAATAAAGGCCTGAATTAAAGCAAACTAGAATTTACACAAATCTACTCTACATATCTCCCTACATATAAAATATGGATTGATGGATAATAGCTTTGTTTTTGTAAACTCAGCTAAAAAATACTATTAATGCAGATACTTTAGCTGAGATGTTTAACTAAATCTATTATTAAAAAACCATGAAATGCAAATCTAAAAGAAGACCGATGAAAGAGATATTCATCCTCCTCCTGAGTATCCTGATTCATTCCAGTACTTATGCACAGACAACAAATAATATCTTTATAGAAGGTAAGGTGGTTGATGACCAGAGAGAAGCTGTTATCGGTGCAAGCATATTGGTAAAAGGCACCACAAACGGAACAGTTACGGATGTTGACGGTTATTTTAAACTCAATGTTCCATCGAATGCAATCTTAATAGTCAGCTTCATCGGCTACGAAGCCCAGGAAATCCCGGTCAATGGCAAGAATAAATTTTCAATAGTCCTTCTTGAGAATCAGGAAATGCTTAATGAAGTGGTCGTTATCGGCTACGGACAAGTAAAGAAAGGGGACGTTACAGGTTCACTTACGACATTCAAACCGGACGAACTTAGTAAAGGAAAGGTATTAACGGCCAAAGATGCATTAGTAGGTAAAATTGCAGGAGTTAGCGTAACACCGGGTTCCGGTGCACCGGGAGACGAAGGTACTATACGCATACGGATGGGAGCTTCATTATCTGCATCGAACGATCCGTTACTGGTTATAGACGGAGTGCCGGTCCGGAGTACATCTATCAGCTCTATCAATCCGGCCGACATAGAGTCGTTCACAGTACTCAAAGATGCATCCGCAACCGCCATATATGGTTCCCGGGCATCAAATGGAGTGATTATCATTACCACAAAGAAAGGTAGTCAGACAAAAGGAAAAGTCAATCTGAATTATAGTGGAAGTTTCACTATCAGCCAGGTCGTAAAGTATTTGGATGTATTAGATGCCGATACTTACAGAAAAACATTTAAGGAACATGCCAATAATGTACCTGATGGCTATATGCTTGGCGATGTCAGTACAAATTGGCAGAAGGAAGTATCCAGAACTGCCTTTGGTACAGACCATAATTTATCGGCTACAGGAGCTGTCGCTGATATCCCCTATCGCATATCGTTCGGTTATTATAATCAAAATGGAATTGTCAAAGAAAATAATTATGAACGCCTCAGTCTTGGAGTAGGATTTGCCCCGCAATTTTTCAACAAACACTTATCCCTTGATATTAACATTAAAGGTAGTATAGAAAATGAAAATCCTGTATCCAGCGGGACACTAGGAAGTGCTTCCACATTCGATCCTACACGTCCTGTACATGCAAATTACCCGAACAATGTCGGACTAGGATACTTCATGTGGATGGATGATAATGGCAATCCGATTACAAAAGCAGGTAGCAACCCTGTTGCGGATTTGATGCTAACAGATAAATTCCAGAAGAACAAGCGTTCGACAGGAAATCTGGCAGCAAACTATAAAATACATGGATTTGAAGATCTTACTCTACATGCAAACCTTGGTTATGATGTCCGGGTAGATGATTATGACGAGTCCATTCCCAACAATGCGCCATCTATGTATGTTTCGCATATGCAGGACGGGTCAGGAAAGTCATATACTTCAAAAAATGAAAACAGGAATTACCTGATAGATTTGTATGCAAATTACAAAAGGGACTTCCAGAAAAACCATAGTATCAGCGCAATGGGCGGTTATGGCTGGCAACGCTTCTGGTATAGAAATGCTGCTACAACCTATGATTCGAAAGGCGAAGTATATGGCGACCCCACTACAGGAGAAGCAGAATTATATCTATTATCTTTTTATGGACGTCTTAATTATTCCTATGCCCAAAAGATACTTTTAACAGCGACTCTACGTGCCGATGCCTCTTCCCGCTTTGCGAAAAATAACCGGTGGGGATATTTCCCTTCTGCAGCACTGGCATACCGCCTGTCTGAAGAATCCTTCCTTAAAGATATCAAGGCTTTGTCGGACCTTAAACTACGACTTAGTTACGGACAAACAGGACAGCAAGACATAGGTTCGTATTACCAGCATCTGGGAACCTATACCACTTCATATGATGCTTCCAGATATATGTTTGGCAACGAATGGATAACGCTTTACAGACCTAATGGTTATGATCCTCTTATCAAATGGGAAACAACCACGACCTACAATCTGGGGATAGATTATGGCTTCCTTAATAACCGCATATCTGGTAGTATCGATATTTACACCCGCCGTACAAAGAATCTGTTGAATTTCATCGATGTTCCGGCCGGTAGTAACTATACAAACAAAATAGATACCAATATCGGGAACATGAAAAATAAAGGAATAGAACTTGCAGTATCGGCAATACCTGTCAAAACCCGCGATTGGGAATGGTCGATAGGAGGAAACTTTACATGGAATGCATCGGAAATCACCAAACTGAATACAATAGACAGCGAAGATAATTCAATAAATGCAGGTAGCATTGGCGACAGGGACTATGTTCAAAGACATAAAGTCGGAGAAACACCTTACACTTATTTCTTACTGAGACAGGCATATGATGATAATGGCAACCCTCTGGACGGAAAATATGTGGCTCTGAACGGGGATATTGTAACAAGCGAATCAGACGTAAATAAATACATGACAGGAAAGAGTTCACATATGCCATATTTCTACGGCCTTTCGACCCGTATATCATACAAGAACTGGGATTTGGGAGCAAATGCACATGGAGGATTCGGACACTACGTTTTCAACTATCAGGCAGCAAGAGATTCATTTGACAAACTTTATAGTGCAGATGGCAATACATCTGGTAATATTATGAGTTCGACTCTGAAAACAGGATTCACGCAGTCCCGTAAATTTTCAGATTATTTTCTGGAAAAAGGAGATTTCTTCAAGATAGACAATATCACGCTGGGATATTCTTTCTCAAAACTATGGAATGACAAAACTTCTTTGCGACTGGCATTTAATGTACAGAATGTAGCTCTCATTTCAGGCTATTCGGGCATCGATCCTGAAATATTTTCGGGCATCGACCGTAACTCATACCAGCGTCCGAGAATGTATTCTTTCAGTTTAAACCTAAACTTTTAATATAAAAACAAATTATCATATGAAAACGAGCATGAATCACGATTCACCAAAGTACAGGATAATTTTGTCATGCGAGTTTCCATACATCCATTAAAAACAAAATTATAGTATGAAATCAAATATATTAATCATATCAATTCTGATTGCCTGTTGCAGCATGCTTTCTTCCTGTCTGGGAGACCTCGACACACAGCCTCTGGATAAGAACCAATTAGTTGCAAAAGATGTGTACGAAACAGCCGCAGGATACAAAGGTGTAATAGCTAAATGTTATGCATCACTTATTCAGACCGGACAAAAAGGCGGTGACGGCGGTGACGGAGATGTAGGTGGTATCGACGAAGGGTATAGCGGATATACCCGTGCATTATTCTATCTGCAAACGACAGTATCTGATGAAATTATCTTACATGCAGGTAGCAGCCAGGGTTCACGGGATCTGCTCTATGTAAACTGGAACCCGTCTACCTCAATTATCAAATATCCTTACTATCGTTTATATATGACTATAAACTACTGTAACGAATTTATACGTGAATGTACAGAGGATAAACTGAAAGAAAGAGGTGTTTACGACGAACTGAAGGACGAATACCGGTATTATGTGGCTGAAGCCCGGTTTATCAGGGCATATTGCTATAGTATGATATGTGATCTGTACGGGTCCGGACCGTTTATTGAAGAAACAATGGTAGTGGGAACCCTGCCTCACCAAAAAACAAGAGCTGAAATTTATGATTACGCAATAAGCGAATTAGAAACAGTATTACCACTGCTAAAGACATCGAAAACAAATCAATACGGGCGTATAGATCAGGTAGCCGCATGGTTTTTACTCGCACGTATCTATTTGAATTCAGATGTGTATGTAGGTAGAAAAGAATATGAGAAAGCATACAAATACGCTAAAATGGTAATAGACAGCAAGGCTTATCCGTTGGCATCAGACTATCGTCATATCTTTCTGGCAGATAATAATACATGCTCCGAGATCATCTGGCATATGGTACAGGATGCTGATTATGCACAAAGCAGCGCAGGAACTAATTTCTATGTCAAAGCTCTGATGAACGGAAATATAAACAGCTATCTGAAAACGGGAGTCGGAACCAGAGGATGGGGGAATGCCCGCGTTACTACCCAATTAGTAGACCTGTTCGAAAGCGGTGACCAGACATTCGACGTAAACGATATCTGGGGAAATAACAAAAAAGATAAAAGAGCTCAATTCTTTAGCGTAGGGCACACTAAAGAAACATGGGTAGATGGAAAAGATTTTCAAGGAACATTTACCAATGGATATGCATGTATCAAATGGCGTAATGTAAAAGCCGACGGTTCGGAACTAGCCGAAGGCGGCACAGTATATTCATCGATTGATTATCCTATGTTTAGAACAGCTGATGCTTATCTGATGGCCGCGGAAGCTATATTAAGAGGCGGCGGCGGAAGCAAAAGCGAAGCTCTTGGCTATGTAAATGAGATCAGAGACAGGGCATACATGTCGGGAAGTTACGGAAATGATGCTTCGGGGAGAATTACAGAGGCTGAATTAAATTTGGACTTTATATTAGATGAGAGAGGGCGCGAACTATACACAGAACTAATTCGTCGTACAGACCTGATCCGTTTCAATAAGTTTACAAAAGATCATAACTGGGACTGGAAAGGTAGCGACGGTAAAGCAGGGAACTATGTCGGAAAAGATGTGGATGACAAGTATAAGTTATTTCCTATACCTCAAGAAGAATTTACCGTTAATCCTTATCTGACACAGAACCCTGATTATAAATAAAGTATATAAAGAGATAAAAAGGTTGTTAGCTTATCACTTAATAGGGTATAAATTACCCTGTCCCAGAGTCGACAACCTTTTTATCTAAAATCATAAAAAAAGAATGAAACGAATTTACCTACTGTTACTGTCATTTGCAGCCTTTATCTCTGCATTTTCACAAACATCAAAAGAAGAATTGTTTGCTACTCTGGAGAAAACTGCAGGGGTATATTATGCTTATCCGGCGAAGGAAATCAGGCCTTATACAACACCGCCAAAAGGATACGAACCGTTCTATATAAGCCACTTTGGCCGTCATGGGTCCCGGTACCTGATAAGTGACAGTGACTATAAGGATATCCTTGATCGTTTTGAAGATGCCTATAATAATAATGTATTAACTGATTTAGGTAAAGATGTTTATATCCGCTTACAACAAGTATGGGAGGAAGCTAAACTTAGAGGAGGGGATCTTTCGCCTTTGGGAATACGAGAACATAAAGGCATTGCCGAACGCATGTATATAGCCAACCCTCAGGTTTTTTCCAAAGATGGAAAATATACGGCTTGTGCAACTACCGTTGTTCGTTGCGTACTCAGTATGGATGCTTTTTGCGAGCGGCTGAAAGAATTGAACCCTTCTATACAGATCGAGCGCAATTCGGGTATGAAGTGGCAAAGTTATCTGAATCATCATACTAAAGAAGCAATTGAATTTCGTTCTGCAAAATATACATGGCGTGAGCAACACCGTAAATTTCAACAGGAACATGTAAAGCCAACACGTTTAATCAATTCTCTTTTTTCGGATAAAGATTACATCTACAAAAATATAAATCCGGAAGAGACAATGTGGCAACTCTTTTATATTGCAGGAGGAATGCAAAATATAGAAACCGATCTGTCTTTCTATGATATATTTGAGAAACAGGAACTTTTTGATCTCTGGCAATGCAAGAACTACAAATTATATGTCAATGACGCTAATGGAGCAATAAATGGCGGTCTGATGTTTGAAAACTGCAAACCTCTTCTGAAAGATATATTGAAAAATGCCAGTTATATTATATCAACTAATGGAAAAGGGGCAGACCTGCGCTTTGCCCACGATGGCAACATCATCCCGCTAGCGATGCTTTTACACCTTGATGGGTGTTACAACAGCGTATCCAATCCTGACGAGTATTATAAAGCATGGAGTGATTTTAAAGTAGCACCTATGGCGGGTAATATACAGATCATATTTTACCGCAAGCCTAAATCGGATGATATTCTGGTTAAATTCCTTCTTCACGAAAAGGAAATATTAGTGCCGCCGATCGAAACAGATATGGCCCCCTTTTATAATTGGACTGATGTAAAAGCCTATTATGAATCTCTTTTAAAATAATCAAAGAACATAAAGAAAAAGCTGTGAAGCTTATTGATTAACTTTAATATTGAGAAAAGAAGAATAGACCGAAGCCTAAATCTCTTTGGTCTATTCTGGTTTACCCTGAAATATTATTTTAGATTTATTTAAAAGATATGAAAAGAAAGGCCTCTAAATAAAGGGGTCTCAACATAGTACTGAGACTCCTTCGCATTAGAAAAAATTTGAGCTTTGTTAAATAACCAAGCTTATGATCTATCTTAAAGAAAAACCTGTTTTAGCCTTGATATCAGAAGAAGAAGCTCCAATAAGCGCTTCAAAATCGCCCGATTCGGCAACCCAATCGTGCTTATCTGCATCAAAGAAACTCAAAGCGGCTTTGTCTATTATAATGGTAACCGCTTTCTCCTCTCCCGGTTTAAGGCTTACTTTCTGAAATCCTTTTAATTCTTTTACAGGACGGACAACAGATGATTTCAGGTCGCTTATATAAAGCTGGACGATCTCTGAACCCTCACGATTACCTGTATTCTTAATATTCACTGTAAAAGATATTTTATCCGATACTGTCATTTCCTTTTTATCTGCTACAACTTTTCCATACGAGAAGGTTGTGTAGCTCAACCCATGACCGAATGCAAACAAAGGCTTGATTTTCTCTTTTTCCGTCCAACGATATCCAACAAAAATACCTTCGTTGTATGTCTCTTCTCCATTACCCGGATATTCACCTAGTTTGTGGGCTCCATTATCCTCTAATTTTACAGGGAAAGTGAATGGAAGTTTGCCTGATGGGTTTGCGTCACCAACAAGAATGGAAGCTATTGCATTTCCGGCTTCGGTGCCCAGATACCATGCCTGCATAATAGCAGGAACTTCATTCACCCATGGCATTGCCACGGCATTCCCCGAGATATTGACTACCACCAGATTTTTATTTGCTTTAGCCAGTTCTGCAATTACCTTATCCTGCCCGTATGGTAATCCCAAACTTGGGCGATCGTTTCCTTCACAATCCTGGCCATCGTTTTTATTCAATCCTCCTACAAAAATCACAACATCGGCTTCCTTAGCTACCTTTACAGCCTCTACAATCAGTTCAGCTTCGGAGCGGTTGTCACTGATATCCTGTCCGGTACCCAAACCATCCTGTGCGCCCGATTTTTCACCTGCATAACCCCTTGCATAAATCACTTCTGCCTGTGAGCCGATACGATTCTTAATACCTTCAAGCGGAGATACTTCATACTTAGCCTTCAGAGAGGAACTACCTCCACCTACTGTCATTACCTTTATTGCATTCTCCCCTATTACCGCTACTTTTTTCACCTTCGCCAGGTCGATAGGAAGTACATTGTTTTTATTTTGTAACAGTACGATACCTTCTTCTGCTATCTTGCGCCCGGCAAGTGCATGTTCTTGTGTTCCGAACGAACCCCAAGGTCGCTTGGTATTCATTGTGCTACGAAAGGCAAGACGAAGTATGTTCCTTACTTTCTTATCCACTACCTCCTCTTTTACTTCTCCCGATTTGAGCAGCTTAAGGAATGGTTTTGACAGGTAATAGTTGTCGTAAGCGTTACTTATACCATCGGTTAATCCGTCGGTCCATGTACCGAATTCCATATCCAGTCCATTATAAATGGACTGCATAGTATTGTTTACACCACCCCAATCGGAAACGACAACACCATCAAAACCCCATTCTCCACGAAGTATATCGTTCAGCAAGTACTGATTGTGACAAGCCCATTCACCTTTATATCTGTTATATGCTCCCATTATCGCCCAAGCCTGGCCTTCCTGTACGGCAGCTTTAAATGCCGGAAGATAGATTTCATACAATGTACGGTCATCAACATTCACATTTACTGTATGGCGGTCAATTTCCTGATTATTCAGAGCAAAATGCTTCACACATGCAGCTACACCGTTTGCCTGTACACCATGGATATATGGAACCACCATCTTTGAAGTAAGGAAAGGGTCTTCACCCATATATTCAAAATTCCTTCCATTCAACGGCGTGCGGTAAATATTGACTCCTGGTCCCAACAAAACATTTTTATTGCGGTAGCGGGCCTCTTCACCGATTACTTTACCATACAGCAACGACATATCTGTACTCCATGTAGCAGCCAGACAGGTCAGTGCAGGAAATGCAATACATGAGTCGTTAGTCCATCCGGCCTGATTCCATTCATCCCAAAACACTTCAGCTCTGATACCGTGTGGGCCATCAGTCATCCAGTTTTCGGGAATGCCTAAACGAGACACACCGGCAGAACTAAACTTAGACTGGGCATGGCACATTGCTACTTTTTCTTCCAGTGTCATACGTGACAAAGCATCCTCGATACGCTGTTCGATGGGCTTCGTCTCATCCAGATAAACAGGTAATTGCTGAGCGGATAAGTGCATCACACCTATGCACATTACAGCCAGCATAATAATTTTGAGTTTCATATATGTTATTTTAAATTATGATGATCGAATTATATGTCTATTGTTAAAAAGTAACAGAAGTAACAGTTTTTGCAGTTATCAGTCAACAGTCATCAGTTAACGCCTCGTATCTTGTTTACTCGTCTACTCGTATCTCTTATAGCTATCAACTTATTACTTGTTAAAAGGTAACAAAGGTAACACTATTTGCAGTCAACAGTTATCAGTCATCAGTCAACAACTTGTATCTCGTATCTTGTCTACTTGTAACTATTCCCCAAAAAGTAACAAAGGTAACACCTTTTCTATTATTACTTTTTACCCTCTTTGTAAGTCCCCCTTGGGGGATTTAGGGGGCTTTTGTTAATTCTTCAAAGAACTATAAGCTAATGGCTAAAAGCTATCAGCTCATTACTATAGATAAACGAAATCTACTTTACTATAGATCTTAAATAAATATTATTCCTAAAGTAAAAAAAAGAACGTGAGCCTGTTATCCTTATTTCCCAGGCTCACGCATAATAAAACCTCAGATTCCCTAATGGTATATATTATTTTTTTACAACAGTCAGCACTGCATTATCATTTCCGGCAGACAGATCAACCGTAAACACATAGGTTGCATCTTTTTCCAATGATTTTCCTTCTACTATTCCCAGATTACCGGAATCGCGTCCATTCGTGCCATTACCGATAAATACGATATCACTTGTTGTAGTTATATCATCACCGCCAAACTCGCCTCCCCAGTCTCTCTGATGGAAGAATTTGAAGTTGATACTTTCTGCTGTTATGGATTTTCCGGCAACAACAGTTATCTGATATTTCTTACCTCCGACAGGAGCTAAACAAAGGCCACTCGCTGTATTCCAGCCAACAAGATTTGTTGCAACAGAAGGCTTTCCGATATTATCTCCTATAATCCAGATTGCACCTGTTCCATCGCTTTGTAAAGTAGCCAGACTGCTGCCAATCATTGCCTCAACTCTCAGATATTGTAAGTCAAAATTCGCTGTAATACGGTATTTGCCATCGATAGGAGCAAATGTAAGGTTTCCGTCGGCATCTTTAGTAAAGAAATCCTGGTCAATCCACCAGTCGCTAAAATTATCAATACCGTCCACAGTGATTTCCTGACCTTTTGTAAGATTCATTTCCACTTTATAATTACTGTCGTCAATCCGTTCCATTACAGTACCATTTACAGTATAAGCTACAATAAACGGAGATGCTTCATAATTGTATGTATTGAATTCGATAGCATACTCTCCCGGAAAGTTAGAGAACGGAATGGTAGAAACCGAACCTTGAGTTATTGCATTGTCTTCCCAACCGAAAGAGATTTCATTCCCATAGTTCCCCACAGCCGGAGCCTTAATATAGCCCGGAACTTTCATCGGGAAAGTTTCCTTTGCTTCATACTGATACAAGCCTGTACGCTCCATACGATACTCTGTTTCGCCCGATACTAAAGTAAGGTATGGGAAATCGGGACGGGTCAGAGATAATTCATATGATTTCTCGGAAATAGTAAGGCTGGTATTTTGCAGTACAAATTTTAATATAGCTGTTCCATCCGGTATATTCGCATAATACGGAATATAGATTTTCCCCGAATATTCTCCATTTGTCTTCGTCCGGATTACTTCTTCCGAAACAAGTTCATCACTAAAATAAAGGCGGACTTTCAGTGTAGAAAGTGGTACATCGTCCGATACAGCCATAGAAAATGGAAGACTATCTCCAAACATGGCGCTGCCAAATTCGGTTTTAGGCTCTATAACCGGATTTCCCGGTCCCTGCTCATCATCGTCCGAACATGAATTCAGGAATACAAAACCTGATAAGATTATTAATAGATAGATATATTTTTTCATGATTTATTCGATTTATTATTTTTTCCAACGATATGAAACAACCGATTTGGCAGGAACTTCATAACTGAAATAATTTGTTCCATCACTCACTGTAATCTTCTTTGCTTCCGATAGTTCGTTAAGCAATACAAAGGCATATGTACCATCTGTATTTTCGAAAGCCGAATACATAATGCCCGAAGCCGAGTAACCTGTAGTGCCTATTCTTACTGCACCCGGTTTCACTACGGACGAAAGGTGCCCGATGATATAATAATGTGAATTTTTAGTTATTGTCTTGTAGTTGGAACGGTCAATATCTACTGCTCCGTAGCAAGTCTGGCAACCTCCGTCGCGGTTAGGACCTTTGTCTGTATCCAACATCAGATTCCATACTATAACTGCTTTACACCAGTTGTTGATAGTACCCAGAGCCACTTCGCGCATATCTTCCATTAGTCTGAGGGACAAATTACGTCCATCGTTCCATGTCCCGATAGATGTTTCTGTAAAAATCAGCTCTTTGTTCGGATATTTATCATGTACATCGAGAAGTTCCGACCTGTCTCCGCCATAGTTGTGATATGCAGCACCGGCAACATAATCGGAAGCCATGGCATCATCATATATTTTTACAGGATAGTCATTTTGGTCGCTCATGTTATCATAGTTGTAGTTGTGGTCGAACAGATAGATTTTTGTATTCAACCCGGCAGATTTCAATTGTGGGCCTAATGCCGTCTTCACAAAATCGCGCTGCTCTTCCCAACCCATGAATAAAGAGGCTGAATTCCCCCTGTTCAACGGCTCGTTCTGAGGAGTAACAGCATCCACTTTTATCCCGTTAGAAGCCATAGCCTGAATCCATTTCACAAAATATGTTCCGTAATCCTGATAATAAGCCGGATTCAGTTGTCCGCTTGTCCATGAGTTATATGGTTGCAGGCTGCTGAGGTTATTTACTTTCATCCAGCGCGGACAAGTCCATGGAGAACCTAGTATCTTGATATTCGGATTGATTGCCAGTATTTCTTTCAAAACAGGAATCACATAATTCAGTTCTTCAGACTGTAAGGCAAAGTTTTCAATACCCGGAGTATCACAACAAGTGTATTCGCTCAGTGAAAAATCCGAACAACCTATTGCTATACGAACATAGCTTTGTCCCATACCTTCCGTTTCGGAAAAGGTTTCTTTCAAAAACTTTGTCCTATCGTCCTGCGTCATCTTTAGCAGGTTGAAACTTGAAGAACCTGTGATGGCAGCACCAAAGCCATCCATAGTCTGGTAGCGCTTGGTAGGGTCCAGGGTTATTGAAGTAGGCGACATATTGCTGCCACTACCGAAATCAACGACTTTTCGGGCAAAATCGAGAGAACGGGAATTTGTTGTCACATATATTGTCACATCTCCATTTGCCGGCTCTTCGGGAGTGGTTATCTCCGGTCCGTCCGAATTACTGCCGCAAGCGGTTAATATCGAGCTTAAAAGGCAAATTGCCAGTATCAAATTTTTAAAGCTATATTTCATGTCTTTTATCTTTATTAATAACCCGGATTCTGTACCAGATTGGGATTTTGGTCTATTTTTGACTGAGGTACAGGAAGCCTGTATGAATCTTGGTTGAAAGGATATATCTGCGCTTTGCGGCCCGAATCTTTTGCATATACCGCATTCATTACGCTTTCTACTTTGTTAAGGCGCACAAGGTCGAACCAGCGCTGACCTTCGAAAGCAAGTTCCATACGGCGTTCTTTCAGTAATGCTTCCTCCATTGCATCTTTATTACTACGTACAGTAGAAGACAATTTTGCAAGCCCTGCACGCTGACGTATCTTATCGATGATATTGGCTGCAGTACTCAGGTCGGGACTACTTTTCATAATTAAGGCCTCTGCTTTGAGCAGAAGTATATCTGCATATCTGAATTTAATGATACTGCTATAAGCTGAGCGGCATTTATACATAAACGGATAGTTATCTTTCGGATAGTAGTTGCTCCAATCGCATTTATAATACACAACAGATTGATTATAACGTATTTCATCACCCTCACTTGTGTACAGTTTGATAAGGTCACGCGACGGGGTAATCCATTTAGCCCATGTGAAGTTATTATTCCAGTTGACGATGTCACGGCCATACATCCATGTAACCCAGTTGCCACTACCGGGGAAAAACTGGGCTTCAAGTATAGATTCCTTTGTATTACGCATTTTTGCATCAGTATTGGTATCATTCATACCGAATAAGTCACTGAAATCACTTACAAGGTCAAAACCGTCCGATGTTACCAGATCGCAATATTGTACTACTTTATCATAGTTTCTTAAAGGTTTCTCTGCATATACTTTGGCCAATAAGGTGCGCGCAACTGATTTTGTAAATAACGTCTTATTATCCGGATTGTTGTCCGGAGCAGCAGCAAGTGATTCCAACAGATCTTTTTCAATCTGTGCATATACCTCTTCCTCTGTACTTTGGGACGGGAAATATTCAGGATATACTTCTCCAACTGTTTCAGAAGTGATATCACCGGCTACAGTTGTAATCAAAGGTACACTACCGAAGATACGAACCATATCGAAATAAACCATAGCCCTGAATATCAATGCCTGAGCTTTATATGTAGCACGTTCTGAATCTGAAATACCACTGATTGCCGGATCGTCAATGTTTACAATCAGCTTATTAGCTCTTGCAATATCTTCCAAATAACGTTCCCAGTCGCGGTTAACTACCGAATTTGATCCTTCTATAGAATTATTTTCAAACGGAACAACTTCAGCACCTGTAGTTCCGGCATATGCATTATCGGAATGGGAGTCGGCTATCAGAAGTAAATCCAGATACCAGTGCTCCTGGCGATCCCTCATCTGGTTATAAATAGTTGTCATATGACTTTCTACAGCAGCCTTATCTTTGAATACAATTTCCTTTTCGGACTCGGTAACCCCTTCCGTCACATCCGAATAAGTATCAAGTGGATCATAATTCAGATCACAGGATGTTATAAGAAGTGCGAGACTGCACATTGCACAACCGAATATATATTTGATTTTCATATTATTTTATTTATTAGAATTCGACATTAAGACCAAATACAAATGACTTACTATGTGGATAAGTACCCCAGTCGATACCTTGCACAGCACCACTATTACCCCATTGGTTCACTTCAGGGTCCATTCCTGAATAGCTGGTCCATGTAATAAGGTTTGTCGCCGTAAAGTATGGTTGCAGGCGACTAACACCCCATTTCTTGAGTATACCACCGCGGAAGTTGTATGAAAGACTTATATCCTTTACTCTCAGATAACTGCCGTCTTCTACAAAGTATGAAGAGTTTTTTATATTAAAGTTTGCTTTCGGAACATCTGTAATCTGTCCCGGAACTCTCCATCTGTCGAGTACACGTGTAGACTGATTTTTACCGTCATACATACCCTCTGTTTCTATCTTCGATGCATTATAGATATCATTTCCGTAAGAACCCTGTATGAAAATGCTCAGGCTCAAATCTTTCCACGAGAATGTATTTGTCAGTCCGAATGTGAAGTCAGGATTCGGGTCTCCGATATATGTACGGTCAGTTGAAGTTATTTTTCCATCGCCGTTTCTGTCATCATATATCAGATCACCGGTTTCAGGATCGACACCCATATTCACATATCCATAGAATCCGCCGAGAGAGCGTCCCGGTTCGTTGCGAACTACTGCTTCGTGAAGTACGTCGCTAGTCCAGCCATCTGTGTAGATTTGCTGTAAAGCCAGTTTTTCAAGCCTGTTTTTATTGAATGAAATATTGAAATCGGTATTCCAAGAGAACATACCTTCCAGATTGCGGGAACTCACTGAGAATTCAAATCCTCTGTTCGTCATTTCACCTTCATTCCGCTGGATACTGCTTGCGGCAGCAGCTCCGGTAGGCAATGAAACCCACATCAACATATCTTTTGTTCTCTTGTAATAATAATCGACATTTACTGTCAGTCTGCTCTTCAAAGCGGTAAAGTCAATACCCACATTTGTCTGTGTTGTGGTTTCCCAAGTAAGGTCGGAAGTTCTGAGGTTTGCCTGACTGATAGTAGGAATAGCATTATCCTGACCTTCTTTAAACCATTCGACTCTACTAATATTATAACGTTGAAGATAGCCGTAGTCTCCGATTCCCGATTGATTTCCGGTTTGTCCCCAACCTCCACGAAGTTTTAAATCGTCAAGCCATTCTACACTGTTCATGAATTCTTCCGATGAGATGCGCCATGCAGCAGAAAATGAAGGGAATGTACCCCATCTGTGGTCTGGATGTAGTTTCGAAGAACCATCGGCACGTACATTAGCAGTGAACAGATACTTGCTATCATAGTTATAAGCTGCACGTCCAAAGTAAGACATAATACCCCATTGAGAGGCTCCTGTTCCAGTACCTGTCCATGATATCTTATTTGCAGCATTCAGAGTCTGTATAGAGTTATTGCGATAGTTCGAACCGCTTATCCAGCTATTTCTATAGTCAGAATCTGTCCATGAACTACCGGCCATAGCTTCTATACCATGCTTGTTAAACGATTTAGAATAAGTCAATATATTATCGAATGTGATAACTGTATTCATATTCCGGTTGTCCCAACCCGAGCCCCAGTCATCTCTGTCATCAGCATGGACAACAGGAGTAAATCCGGTTTCCAAAGCGTTTCTACGATCAAGAGTGAAGGATGATTTCAGTGTCAACTCAGGGATGAAAGTAAACAAAAGACTACCGGAAGCAATCAGACGGTTCTCTTTGGTCCGGTTATTTTTTCCATTTTCCAGACTTTCTATTGGATTTGCAATATTCATACCATAAAAAGACCTGTTGTAAAGGTGGTTTTCCTCATCTTTAAATATCGGAATGCTGGTCGGCAGGTTCACTACCGAAAGTACAACGCCACCTCTGTTTGAGCCTTGTCCTGTCGTAATTCCATTTTTTACATTATCCGAATAAGAAACATTCGCACTAAGAGTAAGCCATTTACGTACCTGATTGTCGATATTAGCCCTGAAATTGTAGCGTTTGAACATAGCCGCATTCAATACTCCCTTTTCATCGAGATATCCGGCAGATACGAAATATTTCAGTTTATCTGTTCCATCGGTAATAGATGCCTGGTAGCTCTGTGTAATACCGGTTTTGTATACTTCATCAAACCAGTTAGTTACATCAGTCGTTCCGTCAGGTACAGAGACCAGTCCGATTTCGTCCTGCAATTCCTTATACTGGGCAGCATTCAGCGACTTAATTTTATTGGATACTTTATTAAGTCCCAGCTGGGCATTGAATGCTATTTTAGCATTACCGCTTTGCCCTGCTTTAGTCGTAATAATAATTACACCATTAGCTGCACGCGAACCGTAGATAGCTGCAGAAGAAGCATCTTTCAATATTTGCAGGCTTGCGATATCGTTCGGTGCAAGGAAATTGATATTGTCTACGGGTACTCCGTCTACTACATACAATGGGTCATTGCTTGCATTGAAAGATGTAGTACCGCGTACACGGATCGAAAGTTCAGCTCCCGGAGATCCATTTGGCTGGATGACATTAACCCCTGCAGCTTTCCCCTGAATAGCCTGTCCTGCCGAAACAATCGGCCGCTGGTCAATATCTTTGGTAGAGACAGTAGAAATGGCTGTAGTAACGTCTTTGCGTTTTACTGTTCCGTAACCAATAACAACCACTTCATTCAGCGCTTCGCTCGATTCAACCAGTTTGATGTCAATCTGGGCCGAGTTGGCAAGCACTTCCTGCGGATTGTATCCGATATAACTGATTGTCAATATAGTACCCTGAGGCACTCCGAGTTCAAATTTACCGTCAATGTCCGTAACAGTCCCGTTGGTGGTTCCTTTTTGCACAACAGAGACACCAATCAGCGGCTCTCCCGTACCAGAATCGGTTACAGTACCTTTCACTTGTATATTTGTCTGTGCATTGGCTGGAATAGCCAGCATCAGGGCAAATATCACACATAAGCTAAGGAAGAAATGTTTTCTTGATAAGCAATACTTCATAAGTTTCATGATATTGATTAGTGATACACATAGTATGAAGAACTAGGTCAAACGACTTTTTGTAATATAAAAAAGGTTAACTGATTCTTTTCAAACCAAAGGTATAAATACGGAAATTCCAATACTTTTCTTTCATAAAAAAAGTACTAAATCAAAAAATTAAAAATCTAACAATCAAACTATTGGATAAAAAACGAGAAAGGAAAAAGTACTGGTTTGGGACTGAATGATTAATCTGCTTTGTGTTGTATAGTACCAATTTTTTTAACAATTTCTTCGAATTCGTCACGCGAAACTGCAGCTTTGTTTCTGACTTTTGTCCGGTAGTTGTAAACAGTTCGTAACGAATATCTTAAAAAACTGGCTATTTTAACGCTATCCGTTATACCTAAACGTATCAGGGCAAAAATTCGTAACTCTGTATTAAGTAGTTCACCGTATTTTGGAAGAATTTGTTCGTTGGGCATCAGTAATGAATTAAATTCTTCGACGAATGTGGGGTATATACTCAGGAAGATGGCATCGAAGTTCTTATATAACTCCTCCAGTTCATTTTCTACAATAGTTGTGGACTTCAGCATCTTAAACAAATCATCAAGCTGATTATTCGCAGCCTTCTTATTAAGAGATTTTCTGTAACCTTCAAGTTTATCGATATAGGCAGAGCACAGGTCAAAGAAATGAGCAATATATTCTTCCTTCACGTGATTGGCCTCCTGCAGATTATTGTTGGCAGTATGCAAATCATCATTAAGTTTCGTCAGTTTTACATTAGTACGGTACAACTCTTTTCTTATCATAGACAGCCTTTTCATCTGCTTGTAAGTATACACAATACCTGCTATAAGCACAACAGAAAGGATACTGATAAGAATAAGATATGTCTGTAGTTCCGATTTCTGTTTCTTTTCCTTTTCCTGATAAGATGCATTGATTATCGGATAAAATGCCGATGCATCAACTGCTCTATAACGCACATTGCAAAATACGGCATCATCCACTGCCGCCTGAATAAACCGGTACGCTTCGTCAATATCACCCAAATCATAAAAAGTAAGTGCAAGGCTTTGCATGGAAGCATTGTCTTTTATACTGTTTTCAATATCTGCGATAGCAGATATACTAAAGTATTTTTTTTGTAACTCTATATTTCCTTCATCCTTATATGTATACCCTAAAAGATATGCAATCATTGCCCGCTCCAGATTCTTATCCGTAGTCTTTTCCAGCAGAGATAGAAGAACTTCTCTGGCCTGCTCTTTCTCTTTCCCGCCAGATCTGCCTTCATATAGTATTTTTGTAGCATACATCAGCTGATATTTAAGAGACTGCGGATCTAGTATAGTTAAGAGAGTATCACGGTAAAGGCTGCTTTTAGCATAATACTCATAGTGGTTATTGCTTTGCCCGTAATGGCTGTAAAATTCCAGATAACTTTCATAGTAGTATGATAAAAATTCCGGCACTAAACTTTTCTTCTCTATATTATCCAAAATCTCTTTAGCTTCGATATACATCCCCTTTGTAGAGTATAACCAGGCCAACTGCATATTTGTTTCCTGCTTCAATTTCACTGAGCCGAGAATATCTGCAATTTTCTGGTTTGCTGCATTATAATGTACAGCAGAGTCGGAAATATATTTTTTATATTCTTCACTCAGTTTATAATTAATATCATACCTCTGTTCTAAAGACAGATTACTCAGCGTCAGCATCTGTTTCATATCCCGTATCTTCTGCTCCTTATTTTCCATATATAAGGATTTATTATCCAATGCCCTTCCTAATTTCAAGGACAAGGAATCCTTTTTACCTGCAGAGAAAGATGTGCTTGTAAAAAAGAGAAACAAGAAGACTAGCAGGATACATTTTTTCATAATATTCCCGATGGTTGTACAAACTTATATAAGGTAATCATTATTATTTGCAATTACAAAGTTAATAGAGATAACTAAATAAACATAAAATTAATGTTTTGAAAATAAAAAACTGATCTGTTATCTCACAGACCAGTTTTTATTTGTGATAAAATAATAAAATAACGTATTCAGATTGTATTTTTAATATCCCTTTTGTAACCAATTCGTGTTTGTATTCAAAACTACTGGCAGGAATAGGGAAAAACCCGGCGGTTTTCTCTGTCAATTGACTCACCACATATTATCCGGAAACCGCGTAGACTGATATTAGCATTAAGAGATAATACCATTACCCTGTCAATAATAAATATCTTTATCCGCTCATTCAATAATCATTCAATTAAGTAATCTGTTAACTAATCCTATAGCGAATAAAAACTATTTTTTCTGAATATCTTACACTATTTGTCTTTGCGGCATCCTCTAATTTGTCTTATAACAAATCTGAAAGAACTGGTATTTCTTAGTATTAAATATTTTTATCGACTCCCTCAATTATCAAATAATCCAGATATAAATACTTTTCAGCTTTCTAGACTTGAGTTATATCTAATCAATAATATAGTTTTCATTCACTTCTATCTAAGATTTCGCCACTCTATATACCTATAAATAGGTAAAACAGATGCAAATTATAACTATATATTGCGATTGAAGAAAAAGCTATAAATTATTATCTTCGCGAACAAAATTATAATGCACACGCAATTTTAAGCATGAATACTGTTATACTATGCGATAATATCACCCACTATTACGGGGATAAATTAATATATGAAAATCTGAGTTTTGACGTAAAACAAGGTAAAATACTCGGTTTATTAGGTAAAAACGGTACAGGAAAGACAACAATCATTAACATTCTCAATGGATACTTGAAACCCCGATCGGGAGAGTGCTATATGTTTGACGAAGATATGGAACACATATCTCCTGCAACAAAGGCCAGAATAGGCCTTTTATTAGAAGGACATATCCAACACACTTATTTCAATGTCCGTCAGATTGAACGGTTTTACAGTCGTTTTTACCCTAACTGGAAAAATGAGGCATATTACGAATTGCTCAAAAAACTTCAAGTAACAGAAACACAGCCAATAAGTACTATGTCTTGCGGGCAACGCTCTCAGGTCGCCTTGGGTCTATTGTTTGCCCAAGACCCAGATCTGTTAATCCTCGACGACTTTTCGATGGGACTTGATCCGGGATATCGCAGGTTGTTTATTGAATATCTGAAAGAATATGCCACAGCTGAAAACAAAACCATATTCCTCACATCCCACATTATCCAAGATATGGAAATGCTCATTGATGATTGCATGATACTTGATTATGGGCGATTGTTACTACATGAGCCAACACACTATATCTTGGATAATTTCAGACGATTTCGATTCAAATCGGACGTTCTGGAAATACTTTCAGCTGACGGCTTGTGGAATAGTGAAAAAATTGGTTCATCATGGGAAACTTACTCATTTCTCTCCGATGAAGAGGTAAAAAAAATACTATCGCAATATCAAATAAGTGATCTGAAAGTAGAAAAACTTTCACTTGAAGATGCCTTTATCGGACTAACTGGAAAATATTAATCAGACAGACTATGTTTCAAGCATTATTTTATAAAGAATGGGTTAAGACTCGTCGGATCATAATTCTTATAGGAGCTATTTTTGCAGGAATTATAATTTATAGTTTTATCAATACCGGACAAACATTCCGAATCGGAGGTTCTGTTCAGGCATGGGCTGATATCATATTGAAAGATGCACCCGTCTTTCCTTCCATTATACAATGGTTGCCATTGTTAACTGCATTATTATTGGCTTTTGCCCAATTTGTTCCTGAGATGACAAATAAAAGATTGAAGTTATCTTTACACTTGCCAATGCCCGAGACAAAAATAATTTCAACTATGCTTTGTTATGGACTTGTTATTTTGGTCATAATTTACCTGATAACTTATATTATTCTGATAACAGGTTTATCTTTTTATTACCCTCAGGAAATAAGAATTCTAGCATTTTGGAAGTCACTCCCATGGTTTATTGCCGGATTAACAGGTTATCTATTAGCTACATGGATATGTCTAGAACCTGTCTGGCGCCAACGAATATACAATGCTTTTATATCCATTTGTATATTGGCCCTGTTCTTTATCAGGGCACAGTCCGGAGCATATCTGCCGCTATTATACGTGTTGGCAATCATTGTTATTATTGGGTTTGGATTGCCATTTTATTCTGCTACTCGTTTCAAAGAAGGTAAACAATAAAAATATTCTATAAATATTTGAAAGAAACAACGATGAGATATAAAAACATAATATATTACTCAATCCTCATCCTCACCACTCTTCTGATGATGTGGTTGCTACCCGTACTAGTAAGTAAGCTTACTTACAAACCAGACCGTTATCCATTTGTCTATTATAGTACCATCCTTAACGAACTCGCTGTCATAGACTATACGAATAAGCAGCTACCGATGAGTGACAAAAAAGGAAATACCTATACTACCTCAGAAATGGATTCACTCCTTCCGATGCTCAATTATCGTCAATTGATGAGCGATGGACGTCTACCTGATAGTATAAAAGGACAAGAGATAAATGCCAGAATATTGAGGGCAAAATCGTTTACATTCAGGTATGACCCGGCAGAAATAAAAACGCCAAATAACGGACTGTATATATTGTTTGAATCGATGCCTAAACGCGTAGGACTGACAATGCCTGATGATGTATTCCGCATGAAAGATAAAATAGAGTTTATCAATACTGAAAGTAATAAAGTGGATGAGGCGAAAAGCCAGATATTTCAGGAAGAGCTAAGCAAAAACGGATACACCTTCCCTTCCAGCTGGCTTATAGGCAACCCTAATCCCAGAAAGCCATACGATGAAGGGTATTTCAGTCTGGACAATAAGGGACAACTATTTCATATGAAGATGGTAAACGGACGTCCATATATTAAAAACACAGGTATTGGAGACAAAATAGATATTGCTTATTTCTCTATGCTTGAAGTACCTGACAAACGCTTCTACGGATTTCTTTTCAGCGAACAAGGTGATATATATATTATACAGAATGAAGTGGGTAACTATCAGACCCTCAAACTGGAGATACCACCAATCGACATAGAGGCAGATCAGATAATCATTATGGGAAATCTTTTCGAATGGACTGTATCTATTACAAAACCCGAAGGTAAACAATGTTATGGTTTAGATAATAATTCGTTGAAACAACTTGACGAACACTTTATACAACGTGAGCTAGGAAAATGGGATAAAGTTTCAGAATGGGTGTTTCCAGTGTATCTGACAGTGGAGAGTAAAGATTCCAATTATCTAACGCCTACATTCCTTTATACAGGAGTCTATGCCTTAGTTTTGAATATATTACTAGCAATAATTGGTGGAATATGCTTCTCTAATATAACAAAAAGACGTATCTTTAATGCTATATATATATTGATAACAGGTGTAGCCGGATTTTTAGCATTACTCATACTACCTAAATTCAGAAAAAATTAAATTAAACATTATCATCATATGAAAAAGTTACTTTTTATTACACTTATTACATGTTTATTTATTTCATGTGGAAATAAGAAATCAGAAAATGTAGAGCAAACAGCTGAAGCCACAACAACAGAAACTACAGCTAAAGTATATAAACTGGATGAGCTGTTGACCGTTGCAGACCAAATGATTGACAAAACTGTAAAGGTAAGAGGAAATGTGACACATACCTGTAAGCACTCTGGAAAAAGATGTTTCATCGTTGGGGAAAGTGGAAACGTATCGATGAGAGTAGAAGCTAAAGGCAATATTGGCGGTTTTAATCGCGAATTGGTAGGTTCCGAACTCGAAATAACTGGAGTTCTGAAAGAACGTCGCCTGACAAAGGAATACATCGATCAGATGGAAAAGGATACTAATGAGAAAGCGCTCAAGGAAGACGGATCTGCAGAAACTTGCCAAGCTGAATTGAATAATATAGCCAGTATGCGAGAATGGATGAAGGCTCATAACAAAGATTATTATTCGCTATATTATATGGATGGGCAAGACTATGACGCCATCTGATCCTAAGATTAAAAACAAAATTACAAAATGGGCGCGAATCATCCATCGGAATTTGGGATTTCTGATGGTTGGCGTTTGTTTAGTCTATGCCATATCAGGGATATTACTCAACCACATGGATGGAAAAGACCCTGCATTCCGTACCGAAGAAGCAACCATCCAACTTACAACCGACCTAACACGAGAAGAGCTTGCTGTGGCATGGGACGACAAGAAAGATCTCCCTCCTTTGCGTAAAATACTACCTATAGATGAAGAGCATCTACGCTTGATGCTTGATGGAGGTGTCGGGGTATATAATATCAAGAAAGGTACTATCGACTACGAGACATATAAAAAAAGAGAATTTGTATATTGGATAAATAAACTCCACTACAATAAGATAAAAGGATGGAGTATTATGGGCGATTTCTTTGCCGTATCCCTTATCTTTTTTGCTTTGTCGGGACTGGTTATGGTTAGAGGTAAAAAAGGAATCGCAGGAAGAGGCAAATGGTATCTTATTTTAGGGTTATTAATTCCTGTTATATACGTTATATTAGCATAGTTAAGGACATAACGGATATTTCCGGAATTAGAAATAGCAGCCTACTGTTATACCAAGCGATCCGAATGTACTTCCTGAAAGATATTCAACGTCGAGTCCCTTGGCTACTTGATATTGTACATTTCCATAAATAGCTATATCTTTATCTATTGGACGCTGATATCCAAACCCTGCAGTAAAATGAATTTGCAGGTTTGTCAGATACTCATATTCTCTGTGCAAATATGAATCCAACATAGTCGGAGAACTACCTCCGGATGATCCTGTTGAATATATGCCATCATTTTTATCGGTACCACCACCTTTACTGAAACCAGTACCTAATAACAATTTGTATATCTGTCCTTTGCCTGTAAAAATATTTCGATTAGCTGAAATATCTATGTTTGCCACATTTATTGTTTGTTTCCTATAATAAGGATAAAGAGAAGCCGTCTTTTTTTGCTGATAAAAATTAATATCAGCTTTCAGTACCCATGTGGGGTTATAGTTTACTATATCAACATTAGCCGTATACGCCAGTTTCGCTGTTAGCCTATCCTGATCTAACACCTTATTGGTTCCATAATATATAATTGTAAGCAAACCGCCGGGAGTAGTATTTACATTATAAATATTTTCATTATTTTCGAGGTTCTCTTTTCCTGCATATAACTCTATAGAGTGTAAATCACGACCAGAGGCTATAGATAATACCCCGCTATATTCGTACACCAATGCATTATGTTTAGAGTAAATAATGGATGATGATGAGTTTTTGCCATAAAAACCATCTCGTGATTTATACGTTAATTCATTAAACAACTTTATCTTTTCGGAAAGTCTCAGACCTAATTGAACCGATCCTCCATTAAATCTATTGAATAAAGGTTTGTCATCCCCATCTTTAGAATAGCCAGTATCCCCAAATATCTCACGTCGGCCCAAAAAAGCTCCGAAATCGATAAGAGAATAATACTGTGTATCTTTATTCCCGTATCTTTTAAACTCTATACCTTCTATAGTGCGTCTATAAAAGTAGTTGATTCCGACCTCGAGGAAGTTACTGATAGGATAGCTCGCACCAATAGTCAACGACAAATCTGTCAGCTTATTTTTGTGTCTCAAATCTTTAAATTTCGCATAATTGGTTGCCAAATAATCGATCTTACCACCTACTTTCAGCCCTTTATAAACATCTACGCTTATAGCTCCTATAAGATGATAGTTTTCCATTTGTTTTTCTCCGGCAGTGCTATCAGCTTCAGCTACTATGTTGAAGGGATTATAGTAAGGATCGATAAAAGATGCTCCCCCCATGTGCTTTCCTTTAAAATTGTCATATGAGACCTTTCCGTATACTACTACTTTAGGTGACAATCGGTAAAACGACTCAGCCTTACCACCAAATACATAGCTATTATCCGATTGGTAATAATTAATAAACTTGCCGTCGTTCTTGTTGAAAGAAACCTCCCCATAAGAGATATCGTTCAACAATAGCTTATACAAACCAGAGGCATTATTACTCGTTAACCACGGATCGGATTTGCTCACATATTCAAAATCGTGAAAATACTCCCCTTTATTCTGAGCATAAAGGGCGGAGCAAAAAACTCCGCCTATTATAAGCATTATAAGATGTTTATACATTCTTTACTTAATTTCTTAGAGACGCTCTACTGCGTTGGTGGAAATCGTTGGTAGAATTATTTGTATCCTTATATATTATCTGAGCACCTTTTTTGATAGAGGCTTCAGCATCAATTCCACTTGGATCGGTAGTATCTATACCCAATGAGTAACTATAAACCAATTTCGATTCATTTCCCTCTATCGCCAACGTTGCTTCTTTGTCAACATTACGATACAATGTATATCCCTGTTGATTTGTCAAATTAACGAAGCCGGCATCTATATTGGTTGTCAAACGTTTATTGTTGTTTGTAGCATCTTTCTTGAATACATCAATACCATCTATAACCCATTTTACTGGTACTTTTTTCCGAACTTGTGATGTTAAGTTATTATAATAGCTTGTTTTACTAGCATCCTTTACAAAACTTTCCAACGTAGTATCCTCTGGTGAAAATATAAAGAATGCAGGAGATACTTGACTTAAAGGCCAAGCATTTCCTGTTCCATAGTGATAAGCTTTCAGATAATGGGAAGCCGGGATTGCTGTAGATGGAGTAGGATAATATGTTGTATTCGGATAAGACGATATATCGTATGTACAATAATATTCTGAATTACTGAAGTTGATAGATTGACTGTAAAGTGCTGCATTATCTACAGCATTAGTCAGAGCTATTACAATTTGTTTCCCGGGATCAAGGCTTACACTATTTGTAAAATACCATATTCCTGTTCCGGCAGGTATCCATCCCTCCGCTTCATACGAAAGAACGCCATTTACATAATCGGCATTGCTGGCATTGGCATTATATGGCAATACCATTCCTAAACATATATTATCTAGCGAAGCTGGAGCATCTGAGTTATTGTATAAAATAACATACTGATCGCGTGCAAAAACTCCTGATCCATCATCTTTCTGGCAACCTCCGACATACAATTCTTTTATTATTATCTGACTTGTTGTTGATTCAATGAGGTCTAATTGAACCAAAGTTTCTGCGGTTGTTTGTTCTGTTATTAAAATATTACTTTTCAATCCGTTATAAATAGGCACTCGCCCATTGACATAACGTTTATCTGTAGCTGAAACTTCGTAAACACCAGCAATAGCTGTAAACACGGCTTTTCCGCTAGCATTAGTTTCTACCTTATATGAAGAATTACTGGTTGTACTAAACAAGTTTACTTCAACACCCTCTTTAGTTGTTACATCGTTTGGATATACTAACTGAACAGTAATGGTATACGTTTTTTGCCCATCATCACTGTCATCACTACATGAGTTGAAAGCCAGAATGAGCATACACAATAATAAGTAGAGTAGATTTTTTTTCATTTTTATAATAAAATTTTTACAATTACTAAATTTTTATTCTTAAAGACAGCCCATAGTAAAATGACGGTATATAACCACTTCCATACAAGCTCGATTCGGCATTAGTATTGCTGTTTTTTACTTTTGCCATGCTATTCAGAAAGTTTTTTGCAGTAAACGATATTGAAGCATATTTTCCTACCTCTTTAGTAACGGACAAATTTGCAGAGAAATAAGCGGATAATTTATTCGAAACAAATGTATAGTCATTCGTCGTCACATTAATGAGCCTATACAAGTCATTATAAAGATTTATATCATTTATTTTGGCCCAAGCCAGTTTTTCGGCAAAAGGTATTTTAGTATTAGGATCATCATAGGAAGTATAATAGAGCGGAAAAACTGCTGCATATTGGTTTCCTGCATATATATCACCTCCTAGATTTGTAGATAGATCATTCTTATCAACAACAAAAGCCATGGTCTTACCTTCGTATTCACTTATGTTTTGTTTATAGTTGTAGAGCGAACTCTCTACCCGTAACGAAACAATCAACCTTATTTTAGGAATGTGTGTTGTAATAGTCAGGTTAGTATTCAATTTTTTGACAATAGACCCATTGTATGTACTATTTGTTGAACCAACATAGTGAGCAATGTATGGATATTCTTTCCATGTAGTGTTCAAATTTTGATATAATGTTTCATCAATTCCTTTATAGTAATAATATTTGCCATCTAATCGGAAGGAAGTGCTTAATGCCGAAATTTTATCGAAATCGAATACCCATTCAAGCCCTCTTCTTAGGATGGGCGATCCATTCTCTCTGGTAGAATTTGTTTTAAATGTTTTGGTTTCAACATATGTCAGTTGTTCGCTTGGATAAGTTCCGGTTTTGTCCGATACTATTACTTGTCCTGTATTCTGGTCTATAGAAAAAACTCTATTCCCGGAAGGTATAGCAGACGATTCTAGCTGAGCATGATCGGTAAAATTATATGAGAAAGGCGAGTAACTTGTATTGTTTACATAAGGATCGATGGTTTTGTTATTATAGAATGAAAGAGATATGCTTACACCCTTCATCTTCAGGTCAAGCCCAATTTCTTGTAATCTTTCCTTTTGCCATTTCAGATTAGGGTTATATTCAGGATCGGTAGGGATAATGTAATATCCTTTGGCATTAGTCTCGTTAAATATAATAATATCTTTGTACGATGTTTGTGGATATAAAACCGAAAATGTTGGCAGTTTGACGGTTTCTCCAATACCGGCACGGATAGCCAGATTCTTAACTAAAGAGTTATTAACCGGAATATTATATCTCAGATTGAACCGTGGCGAAAAGCTACTGACAGTACCATACTCTGATCCACTTATCATTGTAATTTCGGATCGTAATCCAGCAGTAACTTGCAAAAATGTATTCTCTATAGGTATATTTATTTGCTCCTGTGCATAAAGAGATAAATTATTCATTGCCGGCAATTTATCATAGCGGTACCCCCTCCATGTAGGAGCAACATTCATATCATCATAATATGTTCCTCTCCCTTTATTTTCAGAACGCTTATAATCTATTCCAAGTACTATTTTATTATTTAATTGCCCAAACTTTTTCGCCCAATTTGCTTTTATTTTTGCTGTATAATCTAAATATTTATTATCTATTATTGATAGCTCATACCAGTTCCCTCCGGGCCGAAGGATAATCTCCGCATTCGGATTGTCTGCATATGTTCCAGTGCCTATAAAATAGCCTTCTTCTTTGCCATGTAGTACGGCAGTAGGAACTGCGCTATTATTATATTTATTCTCTTTATTTAATCTGTCATTATAGTTGACCGAGGCTGAAGCAACTATACTGGTAAGCCAGGGTTTATTAATCATCCAGTTTACATCGAGGAAACCTCGAAGTACGTTGTCACGTTGTTTATTATATGTATCTTGATAATAATCAGGATCGCTTTTGCTGTCATATCCGCCTATATTCCCTGTCAATCCGACTTTTAAAACTATAGGTTGACCAATTTGCTTATTAAAAGTATTAGCATAAGTAAGAGACAGAATATTTCTGGCATATGTTGTATAAGGAGAAGCTAGATCTGAAATAGATTGTGTATGTTCAATATTTGTATTTAATATTCCATTATTTACCCCTAGATCAAAACCCTTGCTTAAAGCATATTGTTTCGTATTCGGTTCTGTTATAAGATCTATTAGAAGAGGTGTTTTTCCTGAGCGCGTATTTATTTTGACAATCCCGTTCGACATATCTCCATATTCAACGGATGGAACGCCTGTGATGACCTCTACAGATTCGATATTACTCGTGCCTATACTACGTGTATCAATACCTCTGTGGCTACTAACATTCGAGATATCATTCATGGTAGCATTCGAAGACAGTTGAACGCCATCCACAGAAACAATCGTCCCCAGGGTAGGGTTTCCCATTTCGGCGGTACCTCCGCTACGCAATGAAAAACGCTGTGCTACAGTTAAATTATTAGCTCCATTAGTAGACTCTCCCGGCAATAGAGACGAAATATTCGCTACATCCAATATCTGAGCATGATCGAGCATAGTTCGACTTATCAAGTAACTAGTGGTAGCCTCGTCTACTCTTCGTTGAGCCGTGACAACAACCTCATTAAGAGTAAGATTATCTTCTTTCAGATGAAAAGTTAGTCCTGATACATTTTTCTTTAGTATTATTTCAAACTCCTGAGCGACATATCCCAGATTAGACATTCGAATAGTGAGTATTCCTGAAGGAATGTTATTTATAAAAAAATGCCCCTTCTCGTCAGTTATTGCCCACACATCATAATCCAACAACGTAACAATGGCATTGCTAATGGGCTCGTTAGTCCGAGATGATAACACATTGCCTTGAATAGAATAAGTCTGCCCCAAGATAGAACTTGTATACAAAACTACAACTCCAATCAGCGATAATAATCTCAACATATCTTTTAAAAAGAGCCCCAAAGTTCGGGATATTTTAAGGCTTTTACAATAACAAAGTATTGGTAAATTAGCTATGTCTAATACCAACAAATAGGTATTACACGGGTTTATTTTGTACACATGTGTTTCAAATGATCTAAATGAAAAGCATCAAAGATTGCAATCTTCTCCTCTCCTGCCTAATGCTGGTTCACCCTCAGAATATCCACAATTTCATTTTCAGGATTGATCACGACATTACCCTCAAACCAAGCAGCAAAGTACCCGTCCATACTGAAACTCCATCCCATAGCATCAGGCCCGCCTTGTGTATATGGAGATTGGCTTATTTGAGCATTTCTTGCTAAATCCCTATTCTGGAAGTCTTCAGGAAAATAATAGGCAGTTGGTGTATTTTGATCATAATGTAAGAATGTATAATCATCAATTCTCTGGCTATACGTTGATCCAATATTCGTATATGTTGTGGTAAAACTACCGTTTTCGCCTTCATATGTCTTTGTTACAGTTTCATCATCTCCTTTCTGCCACATAACATTTCCTTTGTCATCTCTATACCAATCCATTCCCGTCGGGTCTATATGTTTCATCGGATTGTTCGCCACCCACACATACGGACTCCAGCTATAGTAATTCTCCGCATGCGGGTCAGGGGTGAGGGTAAGTGGAATTCCGGGGTCGTACAGTCGAGCAAGATTATCGTACATATTCAGACCATTCCTGCCATCCAACTCCTTATTATTATACTTATACGGCTGAACACTTGCTCCCGTCGCATCCGCAAACGGCATTCCGAAAGGATAATACTGCGTACTCTGAACCACCGATGCCGCTGCATTGGCTACTATCCGGTTGTTACCCAGATGGTCAGTAATATAAAAGTAATAATTTCCTCCTTCATAATAACCCCCATTGACAAGAATTCTTTTAAATAATTGGATACTATACCACTAGCTCAAAAAAAGTTACAAAAGTTACACTTTTCTATTTTTTTCCTCCCATAACTAATTTCATATATATTAACCATATATAGTTAAAAGGTAACAAACGTAACACATTTTTCTATAATTTTCATCCTGTATCTTTTTTGCTCCGCTGAGCAAAGGGTATATGTTATAGATAAATAATCCTGCTATTGGTGATAGTAACAGGATTATAATTATTGCTACGCAACACTCAGACGGGACGTCTGCGCGAGCGGGTATATAAAAATTTTAGATTTTCCCTTTAATAATACCCCAATTGAGTATAAACCCCAATCTTAACACAAATTTTATTCATAAGGAAAACTGGCAGATGTACTATAATTAGATTTTTTCTTTTTTATAATTATCTCCAGTTTTCCTTTTTCCTTTATTATAGAATCACCAATCTCAACATAATTATAGCTTTTTTTATAAGGTAATATTGATTGCTCAATGATTCCTTGCTGTGACTTTATTTTATAAGTATATGTATCCCTATCCTCTGTTTTTCTATATATTTCGATAAGTTCTCCTTTAAAATAAACTTTTTTCTGTTCATTTTTAGAAGAATTGCTATTTATAATTTTAGTTATGGCTATAAATGATAACACTAATAAAAATAGGTATAAATGTTTTTTCATTATCTTATTTGTTTAAATTTATATCTCTAAAATAATGTGGTAATTCAGTCGACACTTTTCCAATACGAATACTCCAATTTTTGGGATAGACACTCTTTCCTATCCCTACAGATAAATAATCCCAATTCACTTGACCTTTACTATTATACCCTTGTGAATATTCATAAGTCATAAGTCCATATGAATAATTGACAAAAGTTCCATCCCCTTTCATTGATGCTGGAGTTGGTTTACCGATATCTTTATAAAGTCCTAGTACGAGTCCTCCACCTACTGAGAGATTTATTCCATTTGAAATTTTATATGTAGGAAATAGTACCCACCCATTATTCTTAATATATCCAACATTCAATTCTAACTCATAATTTGCAACCCAAACAAACGGAATAGGGATAGATCCAGAGGCATTCACTCCCAAATAATCAGGTCCAGAATTTTCATATGTCCGTTTTGTATATTTATCATATGTTTCACCATCAGGGGTAGTTACTCTCTCTCTTATGGCAAAGAGCGAGAGTATCGCTGTAACTGCATCTGAAAATAATAAATCTATCTGTTGTTTTATGTCTATAGATTTCTCTGCTGCTTCTTCTCTTTTTCGTCTTTCCTTTTCAGGATCTCCATCTTCTGGGCTCATCCCCTTAGGGTCGATATACTTCAATGGATTATTCATCACATATGCATATGGACTCCAACTATAATACTTCTCCGCCAATGGGTCAACACTAGTAAACCTTCCCAATGCACTCTCATAATATCTCGCACTATAATCATACAGGTTCAACTGATGCATACCGTCCAGTTCTTTACCATTATACTTGTACGGCTGGTTTGTCCCGTTATCATACTTATCCGCAAAGGCTGTACCGAACGGGTAATAATGGTTTTTCTGCGTAACTATCCCACTCTGGTTGACTACCACACGGTTATTTCCTAAATGGTCGGTCAGATAATAGTAATATACACCTCCTTCATAATAACCGCCGTCTACCAGTATCCTGGTCCTGTTAGTAATGGTAGAACCGCTCTTTACCGTTTCATAGACGATATTACCAACAGAGTCGGTATTCTTATAGTCTGATAATCTATCGTTTGTTGGATTGGTGGCATTGGACGGCGTCACGGTATAATTCGGATCGTAT
>X355_Hoffmanns_Two_toed_Sloth__coassemble_1940_pt1 | contig 34175 bp, 17 predicted proteins | sample X355_Hoffmanns_Two_toed_Sloth__metabat2_low_PE_021 | metagenome-assembled genome bin X355_Hoffmanns_Two_toed_Sloth | reverse complement strand
TACGGATGTTGTCCGCGGATTTGTTTAATAGACTGATTGTGGTCATAAGTTATATTGTATATGATTATTTTAATTAATAATTGAAAAAGTAACAAAGGTAACACTTAGTTCAGTTAACAGTTAACAGTCAACAGTTAGCAGTTAACAACTTGAACTCTTATCTACTCATAACTGCCTGCAGGGCGAAGTTACTTGTAACCTAAAAATAGACTTACTATTTATTACTTTCAACTTAGCATTTATTAAAAGGTAACAAAGGTAACACTTTTTTCAGTGAACAGTCAACAATGTTAAGCTCTGTCATGCTGAGTGGAGCGAAGCATCCCATTTATTTAAAAACTCCGTATCACCCCTTTTACTCTGTGTTTATAAATAAAAGGTTACAAAAGTAACAACAAAATCAGTCATCTGTCAATAGTCATCAGTCAACAACTTGTATCTCGTATCTTGTCTACTTGTAACTATTCTCAAAAGGTAACAAAGGTTACATCTTTTTCACTCTTTCAGAATGTGTTACTTTTCCAAAATATATTTTTTCAAAGAACGACGAACTATAACTAATAGCTCCGTTATATAGATAAAATTATTGAAAAAGAATCTATCCCAAATTTAGTATAAATAAAAAGAATCCAAATACTATTTTCCGTCAAAGCAGAGAATATATTTGGATTCCTTCAAAATAATCTGATTGTTGATTTACAGTTTTATTTTATATACACCGAATGATTGACCCTGAGTCTGTATATTTAGTATATTTCCATCTATTTCTGCGGTTGTTTTCCCGGGAATAATATTTGTTGGACTGTCGAGTGTATTTATCGCTTTCAAGTTATTATTCTTTATCACGATGCAATCACCGACGGTAAATACCGCATTCTTTTTAGTTCCTGTCAATGTCACTTTTACATTCTTTGCTTCGGTACTTGTATTTGCCACTTTCACAATGTAACAGTTCTGGTCTTTATCATAAACAGCAGAAGCATAAAGGTTATCCTGCCCTGTCACAGCCTTTTTATCCGGCCACAACAAAGTCATTGTATTTGTTCCTTTATTTTGCGCATAAAGTTGCTGCACATAATAGTTCGGAGTTTTCATCATCCGCAGATTATCGAACCAGATCATATCCGGACACCATTGCCATGCATCCACATGTGCAAAAAGAGGCGCATAAGTACACATATGTACAATATCGGCATTGCGTTCCAATCCGGTCATAAATGCAGCTTCGGAGAGAGCCGACAGAAAATTGTTCTGCTTACCTGTAGAATGGTCGTGTGAAGCGTATTCTCCTGCAAATACCGCAGGCCCTTTGCGGTCATAATTATCGTAACGTGCAGCGTTTTTGAAGAACCAATCCGGCTCTTTATAGTAATGTTCGTCCACTAAATCCACCTTCAGACGTTTCATTTCGGGCCACAGATAGTCGAATTGCTTTCCGTCAGCCGAAGGCCCCGAACTGCCGACTATCTTCATATCAGGATATTTCGCACGAATTTCTTTCACGAACGGAGCCAGATGTTCGGGATATTCCTCTCCCCATTGTTCGTTACCGATACCTATAAATTTGAGGTTGAAAGGTTCCGGATGTCCCATATCGGCTCGCACTTTTCCCCAAGTGGAAGTTACAGGGCCGTTTGCAAACTCGATCAGGTCGAGAGCATCCTGAATGTATGGTGCTAAATCGCTTACAGGCACATGTGCATGTTGATCTTCGTTCTGAAACTGACATGCCAGCCCGCAGCTTAATACAGGCAGTGGTTCTGCTCCCATATCTTCCGACAATAAGAAATACTCATAGAAGCCTAATCCATAACTCTGATAATAATCAGGAAAGAAACGATGAGGGAAGGTATAATGCCAGCGGTTTTCATTTACCGGACGGTTTTCAACCGGACCTATAGTTTTTTTCCAGTCGTAACGGGTATCGAGGTCTGTTCCCTCAACAATACATCCTCCCGGAAAACGGAATATACCGGGAGTAATGTCCGTCAGCGCCTGAGCCAAATCTTTTCTCAATCCGTTTTCACGGCCTTTATATGTGTCGGTAGGAAATAATGAGACATGGTCTACGGCAATCGCACCCTTAGATGTAAAGAATATGCGTAAGCGCCCTTTTTCCTCTGTCGCCTTAGCTGTTATTATTACCTGATGCTTTTGCCAGTCCGATGAGTTTATAACCAATTCCTGACTGCCTATTATTTCATCTTTGGGATTGATAAATTCGACACGGATTTTCTGCTCTTCCGTTGTATTCACTTTCTTCGCCCAAACAGAAAAGCGGTAAGTCGCATCTTTCTTAAAGCCCATCCCACGGAAGCCTTCGTTCTCTATCCCTGTATGCTTATGCGCATGTCCGGGATTGGAAAGTACCAGATAATTCGGATTTTTATCAAAAGGGGGATTATCTTTCCGCACTTCCACTTTACCGAAAGTGTACCAGCCCATGAGTTCCTGCGGAAAATCAAAAGACCTGTTTTTCACCAGCTCGGCATACAATCCGCCATCGGCCCCGAAGTTTATATCTTCGAAGAAAAGGCCATACATGGTAGACTGAACAGGTGCTCCCATTTTCTTCGTGTCTAATGTAAATTCATAGGTCTGCTGTGCAACAGCCGACTGGCCAAAAGTCAATAATGAGGCCAGACCTAAAACTTTATATAAATTCTTTTTCATATTTAAAGAATTAAGGTCCCTCCCAGCCTCCCCAAACGGGAGGAATCAGAGAGAGCATATGTTTTTATAAAATTATTCATTCATCTTTCTATATACTAAAGTCCCCCTCCATGGAAACAACGTTTGACAGAGCGAAGCGGAGCCAAACAGCATTCGGCGGAGCCAGTTAGGAGGCCGAACTACTAAAATACTATTACAAATCCGCCATTCGGCTGAATTTCAACGCTTAGTTTTCCATTATTCAATGAAACCTGTTTTTGGTTGAATGTACGGTTAGTATCACCATCGGTAATCATTGTACCTTCTTTTGAGATATTCAGTTTCGACAAATCCAGTTCCAACGTTTTCACTGCGGTTTCGGCATTAATTCCGGCCACATACCATTTTTCTCCCGACTTACGTGCAAACACGGCATATTTGGCAGGGAAACCATCTATTAACTTTATATCATCCCATACCCTTGGTACATTCTTCATATACTCCTGTACATAGTCAGGTTGTTTCTCCATACTTTCAGGAATTTCCACATAATGCTGAATTCCGGATTGGAAAAGAACGGTCAATGCAATTTCGAATCCGTTGGACGTACGCCGCCGGATATTCGGTATCTCGCCAAAACAAACCGGAGTAAAGTCCATAGGGCCGACTACATTACGCGCAAAAACAGCCGTAGCACAATGTTGCGGAGCCAGATCAGCGGTCTCCTGAGCAAAGGTGATAAACTCAAATCCTTTAATAGATTCCAACGTCATCAGGTTAGGGAATGTACGACTCCAGCCACGGGGAACAGTAGTTCCGTGGAAGTTGAGCATCAACTTATAATCAGCCGCATCCTGCATCATATCATAATAATACTGAATAGCCGAAGGCCCGTCCCCCGGCCAGAAATCGACTTTAAGACCGGCGATTCCCATCTTGCTCACCCGTTCAAATTCAGCTCTGCGAGCGTCCCTTGTTAATAGTGCATTCTTCGGGGTTTGATAAGTTGTATTCCAATCTCCCGCGGAATTATACCACAGAAGAAGTTTAACATTCTTGGTCTTAGCGTAATCTATCAGCTCTTGTATTTTTTCATAACCTATTACCGTATCCCAAAGTCCATCTACCAGAACATATTCCCATGTCATTTTAGCGGCATAGTCGATATATTGTTTCTGACGGTCGTAATTAACAGACGGGTCTTTTTCCACACCCCAGCTCCATGCTACGATTCCGGGTTTTACAAAACTTGCATCTTTCACACGACTTGGTTCGGAAACATCTGTTACCATCGAGCTTTCTACTATATCGTTTAACGCTCCCAGCATAATCACACGCCACGGAGAACGTAATGGCAGTTTCGATATCGGAGTAACAGGATCGGTGGATTTTACAGTTTCCCCCTGTTGTGGAAACTCAATAAAATATTCGCCCTCAGGACTATGTTGAGCCAGACGTGTGCCACAATAAGGCGGTTCTAATCCCGCTTCTGTAAGTAACACCCATGTTTCTCCGTTATTGAATAAAGCCGGAAAACTCCATCCTGCTTTTTTAGGGGCTTCCGTTCCTACAGGGATGTCTGTAATATAATTATCCTCATAGCTCGGACATGTCTGTGCCCAGCAGTTTTTCACATCATCGTGCGGATGCAGCCACGCTTTAGTTGCAGTTGCAAAGCGGAACGATGTATTTTCTTTCTCTATTGTCTTTTCATCTGTAGAAGTTTCATCAAAGGCATAGCGGAAAGCGACACCGTTGTCTCCGATATGGAAAGTAATCGTCATTTCTTTTCCTTCCGGATTTTTTACTTTCACATCCCATTCATTTGCCTTGAAACTATTGTTCAGCCTTTTTTCGGCAGGAGTGACATAAGTACCCTGTACATCGCGCCTGGCACCGATGCTTACAATTTCAAGAGAAGAGAAATCGGCATCGTTTCTTACCAGTCCTAAAACTGAAGGCTCGATAACTGTTATACCATTCTTTTTAATGGTATATTTCAAAACTTTTGCAGAATCCTGGTTCAATTCCACCGTTATTTTTCCATCAGGACTGGTTAAAGCATCTTGTTTTGAAGAGCATGACGCCAATAATCCGATAATAAAGAGAGGTAGGAATCCTCCCAATAATTTTTTCATGGTAATTAATTTATTTAGATTGATTTAGCTTTTTCACTACTCTCGCAGGATTACCAACCGCAAGACTATCGGCCGGAACATCTTTTGTCACTACTGCCCCTGCCCCGACAACAGAACGGTCACCGATAGTCACACCGGGACAAATCGTAGAATGCCCTCCTATCCAACAGTCTTTTCCTATAACCACAGGTTTACATGCTTCCCATTGTTTGCGGTCTTCAATATCGAGCGGATGACCGGCTGTATATATATGTACGCCGGGTGCAATCAACGTATTGGCACCTATCTTTACTGTTCCGCCATCAAGGATAACCGCTCCGGTATTGATAAAAACATTTTCTTCAGCATATATAAATTCACCATAATCGCAGAAAAAAGGAGGTTCGAGGTGGAGATCCTTTGCCGAATTAGGACATAATTCGTTTATTACATCATGAAATTTATCGGTATAATATTCCGTCACGTTCAATTTATGAAGTATTGGCTTTATCTTTGCCCGATGTCCGATCATCTCTTCTCCATGAGCCCAATAACGCTCTCCGGCAGCCATTTTCTCCTTCTCTGTTTTCATTTTTATATCAGCGATTTGTTTAGATATCCTGGAAACACCATATAAGTGTACCAAATACACTTGCAAGATAACAAATAAGTGTCTCAGAATACACTTATTTAGATATGTTATAAAACATGTTATTTCCTACAAATCTGGCTATCAGCTATACTTAAAAGGTAAAAACTGCATTGCCGCCAATTGACAACAAAGCAGTTTTTAGTACGAAAATGAAAAACTATTTTATTTTCTTCCCCCAGTAAGTTTTAAAATTACCACCATAAGCAGCATAAACTATAGTATGCGTTCTGGGATTAGCTTCCCAGTCCACCTCACGTTGCAGATATAATTCTACGCCATTTACTGTCAGTACTTGCTTACCGGCATCATAACTCCATGCAGCATTTTTCCATGTACCTTCCGAAACAGTATGCTCTGCCGTCAATGTCATTACAGACGATTCCTTTTGTTTTCCGTAGCTATATGACAAATCGATATGCTCCCAGTTGCCAACCAATTCTTCTTCAGTAATAGCTACTTGTGGTACAGCCCCGTAACGTTCAGGCATCACCAGTGGCCATCCGTCTTTTGTCCAGCGAATACTGCGGACATGTCCCATCATAATATAATTATCTACACTTTCAGGTAAACGCCCTTGCGAAGAATAGTACCAGTTGCCATTACCATCGTTGAATATAGCACAGTGTGAGATACCTACCCAGCCATTGCTATTAGCAAATTTATATGGATGAGTAACCACCGGAAGCATGTCCCCGCCAGCAGTCACATTCGTACCATCAATACCCAGATATGGTCCCGTAATGCTCTTCGAACGGGCTACACGGGTATTATAAGGAACGCCGAGCGCGTCATAGGCCACAAACAGATAGTAATAACCTGTTTCGGGATTGTAGACTATTTCCGGGCCTTCACTAGCCTGCCAGCGATTACCTGCCTGACGTGTGTATATCAATTGTCCGTATCCGGTAGGGGCGCTGGTATCAGCCCATGGAACTCCTAAATTTTGTTTTGGCATGCCATCTGCAGCATTCAATTCCATAGTTACAATACCACTGTGCCATGAACCGTAGATAAGCCAGTGTGCTCCCTCAGGAGTGACTATATATGAAGGGTCGATAGCATTCCATTTGTAGTAGCAATTTGCCCAGTCGTTTGCCTGCACATTAAAATTAAGTCCTTTATCCGAAGCATTGGTGACTACATATCCTTTGTCTACCCAGCCATCATTATTTGCCGGATCGGTGTTTTCCATCATGCCGATAAAGGCACGTTCGCCCCAAGTACCCTCGCCATTAAGCAGCCCCGGACAAACAATCGAGTAATACATGCGGTACAAATCGTCATTTACCTTATGCACACTAGGCGCCCAATATCCGAACTCACTTTCACTGGTACTGGTAGTTTCTCCCAGCCCCATTTCTTTACGGATTTCATTCAGTTTAGGAATAACCCACCCCGGTAGTTCTTTCATAGTTCCACCGAGATATTCCCAATACACAAGGTCTTTGGAACGGCGGGCATGAAAATGTCCATGTCCGGCATGCGCATTTCCGTATGAAGCATCCGTCTGGTACATATAATAATAACCGTCTTTGGCCAACACCACCGAAGGATCGTGCACATTGGCCAGATTCCACTGGCTACGGTTGTCCCAAGCGGCAATACTTGCATAATTATCTGCATAGGCAGGAGCCTTATACTGAGCCAGTTGTTCATCGAGTGTCCCTTCGCCGGTCGATACCTCTATTTCGGGTGAATAAGCTACTCCCCCGTTATAGACGCTTACAAAGGCGCGTACATAATAGGTGGTATTGCCCTGTAAACCTGTAAGCGTAGCTGTAAAAGACTCATTGCCCGTAGCCACAACCGTTGCATCGTAAATATCCGGGTTGGCTTTAGTGCTATAGCAAAAACCACGTTTCGACAATATTACACTATTTGCAGAAGACAATGTTGCCTGTAACTGCACCGACGAATAGGTTATTTCCGACACAACAGGCGTTTCAATGATTACGCCTAGTTCCCCAAAATCCTTATCATCGTCACTGCACGCCCCAAGAAGGAGCGAGCAGATAACTAATAAGCTAAACCATTTATAGTATTTCATACATTTTTCGTTTTTAAAGTTTTCAACCTTTACATATCCTTCTATTCAGATGCCACAGATAATTCCCAACCCGGATTTTGCCTAAGATTCGGAGCCTTCTTCACTTCTGTATCAGGCAACGGGAAGTAATAGTTTTTCGGGCTGTTGAATGCGCGGGTAGGATGTTTCTGAGCTCCACCGTATGTGTAAACGGTTGAAAGTTCAGGAGTAACAGTTACACCATAAATATTGTACACCTGCTTGTAACGCGGCAGGCTCTTTTCACTGCTGACAGTCTGGCCCTCGAACAATTTCCAGCGACGCTCATCAAAGAAGCGATGGTCTTCGAAACAAAATTCTATGCGGCGTTCGTTACGGATACGCTCACGAAGCTGTTCCTTTGTCATACCTTTATAAGGCGGCATACCTACACGGGCACGCACCTGATTTACATACTGATAAGCCTGATCGGGCCCCGAAGCCTCATTTATCGCTTCCGCCGCATTCAACAAGATTTCTGCATACCGGAAGATAGGACAGGCATGGTTGTATGTAGAAGGGCTTTTGAACGACATATTGTTCAGGAACTTCTTTGTATAATATCCGGTCAGTGTACCGCCATGCAATTGTTGATAGTCTTTTCCGTCAGGATATGATACATCTACTGCACGTTGTTCTTCCTGCAAAGGATCACCCCAGATGGACCCGTTGTGCAGAATGGTCTGTTCCAGACGCGGGTCGCGGTTCGCATACGGATTCTGGTCGTTATAAGTAGGGTCCTGATCGATAGGCAGACCATTGATGGTTTCATAACTATCTACCAGATTCTGAGTCGGATTGGTACGTCCTGTGGAACTTGCTGTACCACTGAAACCGCAAGGTGCCAGGAACAACTCTATCTGATAGGTATTCCATACCGAACGGGTCAGAATGTATTCGTCATTATAGTACGGAGTGGTCACAAAACATTCGTAATAATTTTTATTCGGATTATTATCACTTGTCGTATATAACTTATAGCGGTTACTGTGCTTCGCATTTTCTGTAATTAAATCCAATGCTGCTGTAGCAGCTTCCTGCCAGTATTCAGCCTTATTGTCCGGATTATGGAGCGCAGATGCCCGGTACAATAAAGCTCTTGACTTTAAAGCATAAGCAGCGGCCCCATTCACACGGCCCCAGTTTTCATCCTCATTGCTATAACGGTACGGTAATTGATTTTTTATGGCGTCACACTCGTCGGCAATCCATTTCAATGCGTCCGCACAGTTCGTACGCGCCCTGTTCATAGCCTCTGTGTCGCTCGGATCGAATACGATAGGTATTCCATTCTCATCATTGCCGATAACAGGTACATCACCAAACCAGCAGGCTATGTCGAAATGGAAGATAGCGCGAAGCAGACGTGCCTCGGCTATATTACGATCGTACAGATGATTATCGTCTCCTGTTTTTTCCGAATTACCAATCACTGACGAACGGGCGTTCTTCATAAACTGGTTTGCCGCCCGGATACCTTTGAAGTTCTTCGGCCAGAAATCCCTGGCAAACGGATGATCTGCAGCCGAGTAACTGTCGGTAAGTACACTATGATAATAATGCACATCCCAGAAAGACAAAGAATTGTCGGTCATACAGTCGCGCGACGCGGCCAGAAATTGTCCATTATTATATCCTGCGAAGGCATCAGGCAAATAAGTATAAATATTTGCAAGGAAACCCCGCGTATTCTCAAAGCTACTGAATACCTGTTCGTCCGACAGGGACAAGTCCACTTCTTTGCCCAGATAATCACTACATGAATGATTACTTAATAGCAACAGTACTGTGGTTATATATATTGCAATCTTTTTCATTTTATATTCCTTGTTTATTCTTGAATTAAGGTCTCAGACCTTTTTATTGCTTTTGTATGTATAATAGCAACAATATATTATGTCTGAAAACAATGCTTTAAATATTTTACCTTACTTAGAAGCCAATGTTTATACCAAATGAGAACGAACGGGTTTTCGGATACCACCAGCAATAGCTCATCGGCTTCTCCGGATCCAGGCCTTTCGGCAAATGGCTCCAGGTATATAAATTGTATCCGCTGAAATAGATACGGCATTTGGTAAGGTTAGCCTTAGCTATAAGCTTCTTAGGAAGGGAATAGCCGACTTCGATATTCCGCAGCGACAGGTAATCCCCGTTTACGATCCATATATCATTCTGATATGTGCCTGTACTGCGGTCACTGTCAATAGCGTTGAATCCGCCATAAGTAGGACGCGGATAAGTAGCGTTGATGTTACGCGGATCGGTAGGATCGTCATTATAATATCCCCATGCCTTGGTCACTTCATGGGTACCCATGTTACTCCAGCCCGAATAGCTGACAGCAGGAGACAGGAATACCGAACGGTTGAGGTAAGCCGTGAGTATGGCACGGGCATCGAAACCTGCATATTCGAAACCGAAAGTCATAGATGGAATCAATTCCGGAATAATGGTATAAGTATCGGGAACCATATCATTAGAGTCAATCTGACGGTCGCCGTTCAAATCTTTAAATACGGCAGTACCTAATTGTTGAGAACCATTCGAAGCCGTATTATACGGATATTTCTCCGGATTATCTATAGCATCCTGCTGACTGGAGGCAATCAGGTTTGGATCGCTTGCCCAACCCTCAAATTTGTAAATATTCCAGCCTCCGATACTGTTATTAAACGGTATTTCGTAAAGTTCCGCAACTGAAGTATAATCACGGATACGGTCACCTGTTTTGCGCTGCCAAGGCACATTCGGCTCTGTCTCATCCATTTCGGTAATCTTATTGGTATTGTAAGACAGCATACCTTCGACAAAATAATTCACCTTACCGATATTACCACGATGACCAATAGATAATTCGAATCCTTTGGATTCAACTTTTCCGTAAGAGTCCTGAGCCACCGACACACCTACTATACTAGGGATAGTAGAACGGTCTATCAGAATATTCGAACGCCACTCTTTGAATGCATCGAACGAACCGTAAAGCTTCTTATTCCAGAAATCGAAGTCTAGGCCCACATTTAGCATTTCTGAAAGTTCCCACTTGTTGTTATTGCTGCCTGCCAGACTTTCATAAATACCACCGATGCTTGAACTGGAAGTACCAAAGTTATAACCGGTACCTGAGCCATAAGTGCTTTGATATGGATAACGGTTGGCTCCTGTGGTAGACTGCCCGGAAGTACCATATGATGCGCGGAGCTTCAGCAAATTAATATTCTTGTTCTTCAGCCATGATTCTTCCGAGGCTACCCAACCGAGGGAAGTTCCCCAGAAAGTACCCCAACGATCGTCAGGAGCAAAATTGTCACAACCCATATGAGAAAGGTTACCTGAGAAAATATACCTGCTGTCATACACATAAGTAGCCTGTCCGTTGTAGGACATGAAACGGTTGGAAGACTGATTGGCATAGTTGGTACTCTCAATCCGGTTCACTGCATTCTGGTAGGTACGGAAGAAGGCTCGTGCTCCGACATTGTGTTTACCAAAAGTCTTATCGTAAGAAAATCCTGCATTGAAATTGAGATTGTAATAGTTACCGCGTTCGTTAGCCGTCGGGTCCGACAAGGCCGAGTAAGAGGTCATTTTTGACAGGGTAAACTCTGACGGATCGGTAACCGAAGCATTTGAATAATCGTAATAGTAAGAATTGATACTATTGGTCTGTGTAGATTCAAATACGTCGTAAGCATCGAAGCTCACCATTGCATTTGCTTTCAGGCCGGGAACCAGTTCTCCCAGATCGCCTGTCACATTTACGGTCGAATACAGGTTACGGCGACGGTTCTTTTCCTGACCTGATGAAGCCAGCAATCGTGCCGGGTTATTAGCCGTATTGGATGAATATATCTGTCCTCCCGGAGTATATATCGGTTCCATAGGATTGGCTTCCACCGCACCGAAGGTCACGAGGCTGAATACACCTGTTGTGGGTTGCGTAATATTATCGATACGTCCCCCTAAATCCAATGATACGTTCAAATACTTATTCACATCTATATCCAGATTCGAGCGCAGGTTATAGCGGTTCAGCGTATGAGAAGTATTATAACCTTCGTTATAGCCCGTCCATTTGTCATTCCACATACCCTCCTGACGAAGATAAGAGAACGATACATAATAACGTGCACGGGCATTACCGCCACTGATCTGCATATTGGTCTTATATAACGGAGCTGTTTCGCGATACAGTTCTTCAAACCAGTTTGTATTGAAATACTTGTACTGGTCGATACCTGTCAGCTTCTCACCTGATGATACACGGCGGTACATCTCTACCTGAGCATTTGTGTACATAGGGTCAAGGCCATCGAGATATCTCACCTGATTGCGGGTCAGCGCCATATTGTAAGAGTTCTGTGTTTCAAACTTATTGCTCAGCATCTGAAAGCCAATTTCCTGTGTAAAGTCTATCTTCGTTTTTCCTGCTAAACCACGTTTGGTCGTCACCATAATCACTCCATTAGCTCCACGCATACCGTAAATAGCTGTCGCTGCGGCATCTTTCAGGACAGTGATATTCTCGATAGGAAACGCATCCAGAAATGAGAGGTCACGTTCTACATTATCTACAATTATCAGCGGACTGCGGGCATTCTTATTCATTGTACGCAAGCCGCGGACATACATAGTCGTTTCCGTCCATCCCGGCTCACTCGACCATTCGTAGGTTTCCACTCCGGAAAGAGTAGAAGTGAAAGCATTCTGAAGCACTGAAATAGGGTGCTTTTGCAATTCTTCACCGGTTACTACCGAAGTGGCTTCCGTCATAAATTTCTTCGGCTTGCGGCCGAAAGGAACAGGCATAGTATGTAAATATTCATCTAAATCCGGTTCCATTACAATTTGGAAAGCGCCGCTAAATTCGGCTGTACCGGTAGCATTTTTATAACCAATACTGCTGACACACAATTCATCGTCCGGCTTTACATTCTTCAGACTGAAATACCCATCTTCACCGGACAGTGCTATGCGGCTCTGCTCCGCCACATTTACCACAGCTCCGGCAATAGGTTTGCCTTCGGAATCCACGATACGGCCTCTCAATACCTGTTCTTCTTGTGCCCAAGTATTGCAGGTTACGAATATCAGTACCCCCATCAACAGGAATTTACTTATTCCTGCCAACTTGTTTTTTATATTATTCATGCTTGTATACATATGTATTCAATTTAAGGATTACCAACCCGGATTATTTTCAATTCCTGTTTTCCAAACTTCCCCTTCAGGTATCGGATAGAGATACATCTTGTTCTCGAACACCCGGCTCTGGGCCACCTTACGCGTAATGGTTCCGTCTGCACTTACATTTACGCCATAGATAGGACGCGACAATGCTTCTACAGCAACATTCCAGCGGCGGACATCCCATGCGCGATGTTCCTCGAAAGCAAGTTCCACAGTACGTTCTTTATGAATGAAGTTGCGCATATTATCCTTAGAAGACGTCAAATCGCTACGGTCTGATATCTTACCGCTGATGCCTGCGCGGTGACGGATTTTATCGAGCATATTATATACTTCCGTTCCCGGGCCTTGCGCCTCGTTCAACGCTTCGGCATAATTGAGCAGGATTTCAGCGTAACGTATGATAGTCCACAGGCGGTAAGCGCTCTGAGAATGTTCTGCGCTCAGGATAGTTTCAGGAATATACTTGCGCACATAGTAACCTGTCGGAGTTGCATTCGTATTACCAATAGGATTGTCCCTCTGGCCCAGTACCACATTGATAGTACCATTACCCCACTTCACTCCATTGCAGAGGACGGTTGCAGCCAGACGCGGGTCACGGTTCGCCCAAGGTTTGGCTTCATCATATCCGCTGGCGGTATTTATAGCCGGAGTATTATTAGTATATACCGGAGCACCTGTTTTATCATACTGAGCAAAAGGAGAAGAGCCATCTGCCATATCATACATATCCACTAAGTTTTGCGACGGACAAAGTCCTCCGTTACCACCTTCGCCGACAGGAGTATCATTCTTGATCGCATCCCACCTTATAACTACATCATTGCGATAAAAAATCACTTCCTTGTTATTTCCCGAATAGGCAGTCCTCAACAGTGCATTGGTATAAGCCTCCACACCCAAAGCATTCCCATCGGCATCAGTAGTCGTAAACAGACTGAAGTTCGCGCCGTAATCATCAATAAAACTTTTGGCTGCATCAGCGGCCTGCTGCCATGTGATACCCGATTCGGTACTGAAACGCGGACTAGCCATATAAAGCATTATGCGTGAATACAGGGCCCGTGCCATAGGCTGGCCGATGCGTCCGGCCTGACTCGAATCCCAAGCTTCGTCATAGACCAGCAATCCGGCTTCGCATTCTTTCAGTTCTTTCAAGATAAAGTCTACAACATACTCCTTCACTGTCGGGCGATTAATATAATTACTCAGCAAATCACCATCCGGATCGAGAACTTCGGTTACAATTGGAATGGCCCCATAACGCAGGAACAACTCCCAATAAAAATAGGCACGCAGGAAACGGGCTTCCGATGTATAGTTCAATTTATCCTGCTTGTATTGAGTATCGCTCAGAGAAGGCTCCTTCGGGACACTTTCGATACGGGTAATAATCATGTTACATTTACGGATAGCACGATAATAATGTTCCCATGTACCTGTAAGTTCCGCTTCGCCAGCCGAACCATAATAGTTTCCAATATTAAAAGTAGTTCTCACACCACCTGTAGAATAACTGGTTTCTGCTAAATCCGTAGCCGAATCCAACCAGGAATCTTTAATACGACTAGCCCCGTGGCGTAAAAAATTATAAGTATCATAGTGGAATTTCACCATCATCTCCCAGTCGCTAAACACTTCCTCTTCCGTCAGTTCGTTACTGGGCTGCTTGTCCAGAAAATCACCGAAGGCGTCCTCGCATGAAGTCAGTGTGAAAGCAGCGATGCACACAGCAAATAAGCTATATATAATTGTTTTCTTCATGTTCTATCAGAATTTAATATTTACACCAAAATTCAGAGTCTTCATAATCGGGTAGCGGTTAGATCCATTGCTTTCGGGGTCGGTCAGGCCATCCAGATCATCCCATGTTATCAGGTTATTGGCATTAAAGAACAGCCGGCAGTCGCTCATTCCTACTTTCCGCGCCCAGTTGGTTGGCAGAGTATAACTTAACTCGATATTCTTCAAGCGGACAAATGCTCCGTTTTTCAAGAAGAATGAGTTTTGACGCTGATTATGGTCACCATAATTATTATAGTGCAATAATGGATATTTGGCATTTGCCAGATTATAGGCTTCACTTTGTGACGGATTCCAGCGATCGAGGTGATGCTCCTTCACCTTACCCCCGTTTACAAAAGCGAACATGGCCTCAGCATCATAATAACGGCTCACATTATCAACCCCCTGGAACATAACACTGAAGCCCCAGTTTTTCCAGTTGATACCCAATGTCAGCGCATATATATTTTCAGGAATATCGCTTCTGCCGATAAAGGTTTCATCCCTCTCGTCAATAAAGCCGTCTCCATTCATATCACGATATTTCAAATCACCGACCTGCACATTGCCAAAGGTCGAAACCGGAAGATCGCCACTGTCAATATCGGCTTGTGTAACGAATCCGTCACACATCAGTCCGAAGTATTGGTTGATAGGATGACCTTCCCGTTTACGGTATTCGGTTTTCAGGCTGGGTTCATCCATATCAAGAATTTCATTACGGGCATGAGAGTATGTCAGGCCGACAGAATAATGAATATCTTTACCTATACGGTCGTTATATTTCAGTTCAAGCTCGTAACCGCTATTCTTTGTTTTACCTAAATTCCCGGCAGCCATTGCAACACCTACCCACTGCGGACGGGTGAGGTATTCTGTCAATATATCGTTACGTTTTTCATAGAAAACATCTATATTACCGTTCAGCCTGCTGCCGAACAAGCCGAACTCAAGTCCAAGGTTGTATTTGTGCGCGCGTTCCCAAGTAACGCCGTAGTTAGGATACTGAGATTCGTAGACACCACTTTTCCCGGTAGTTCCGAAATAATAGTCATTTGCGATCTGCGACCACTTTTGTTCATATAAGAAACGCTGTCTTACACCGTTGATCTGATATATATCATTACCTACCTGCCCGTAAGAAGCACGAAGCTTCAGGTTATCCAACCAATTCTCTGTACCCTTCATAAATTCTTCGTTGGCAATACGCCATCCTAATGAAAAAGACGGGAAAAAGCCAAAGCGTTTGCCACGCATAAAGTTTTCGGAACCGTTGTATCCGGCATTAAATTCGGCAAGATAACGATCGTCATAACCATAGGTGACGCGGCCCACCAAACCCTGGTAACGCTGTGCCAGATCCGACTTATAACGGTAGTCATTCTGCATATAGAGCATCATGGCAGTCACATCATGCTTTCCGAACTTGCGGGCATAATTCAACTGAGCCTCCATGTAGAGTTTATAGATAGATTTAAACTTTTGCGAGTCTCTCAAACTCCCTTCCTCTGTAAACGCCAATTCGGTATCTTTATTAAACTGATTATAAGCATCGATAGATGTATAGTTGTCGCGGTCGTTCAGCTCGTAAGTAGCAAACCCTGCGGAATAAAGATTCGTATGGTAATTTTCATAGTCGAACGAAAGCATTGCTTTGGCGCTCAATCCTTCGGTCAGCCAGCCCAGTTTATAGTCGACGATAAAATTGGTTTCGTTGATGGTATTTACCGCACGGTAGTAACCACCCTCGGCCAGTGCGGCTACTATGTTGTTCTGGTACTGTGAGCTTCCTCCATAAAGGGTTTTGGTATCTTCACCGTTCTGTACCGTATATGATACAGGGAAGAGCCAGCCCGGAGTATGATTCAGTTCGTAAAATGTTTCGCTATAATCATTCCGTTCTTCGGTATTGGAACCTTTACGTTCTTCGAAACGGGTACCGAAATTTACCGAAAAAGTCAAATCCCTGGTCAGAAAGAAGTCGGTATTGGCCCGGAAAGAGTAACGGCGGTAATGAGGGCTTGAGCTATTACCATATACATTGTTACTTAAATTCTTAACCAAAGACGACTGATCGTAAAACTCGCCTGATGCGTAGTAACGCATGCGCTTGGTACCTCCACGTACACTTACATTGTAACGCTGTGCGGGAGCTGTACTTTTCAATACTTCGTCATACCAGTCTACATTTGGATAAAGCATGGCATCCAATCCATTCAATTGACCGGCACTCGATTTACGGTACATTTCAATATCGCTGGCAGAGAACTGAGAGGGTAGCCCGTCATTGGCCAACGCTTCTTCGAGTAATGTCACCGACTCATAAGAGTTCAGATAAGTATTTTTGCGTGTAGGGCTTTGTATCTGCCAGTTAGCAGTCAAACTTACTTCCGGTTTTTGCTCCTTACCTCTTTTGGTAGTAATCAACATAACACCATTTGCACCGCGCACACCGTATACGGCTGTGGCAGAGGCATCTTTCAGCACGGAAATAGTTTCGATATCATCCGGTGCAATTTGTGAGAACGGACGTTCAATACCATCCACAAGGATAAGCGGCTGTGCATCGCCCGCAAAGGTAGCACGTCCGCGGATATAGATTTGCGTATCATCCGCACCCGGCGCACCCGAAGTCTGCGAAGTGACAACACCGCTAATCTTACCGGCAATGGCTTGTGAAACGTTAGCAGAAGGCGACTGAAGTATATCTTTAGTATTTAACTGCGAAATAGCACCTATAACACTCTCTTTTTTCTGTGATCCATAGCCGACTACGACAACTTCACTCAACAATTCGGAGTCTTCCCTCATTGTCACATTTATTATCGTCTTGCCTTTTACACTAATTTCCTGAGCCTGAAAACCGATGAATGATATCACCAATATAGCATTATCACTGCTTACTCTCAGGCTAAAGCTGCCATCATCATCCGTAATTGTACCATTAGTAGTTCCTTTTTCAACGACACTGGCACCGATAACAGTCTCTCCGGTAATATCTTTTACGACACCTGTCACCTGTCTGGACTGCGCCCATGCATTTTGTCCAACCAGCATCAAAACAAGTATTGGCAGCAACCGCAGGAGCAAATTGCTCCACGGTGCTTTTCCATTTGTCCGTTTATTTTTCATATACAGTATTTTATTGATTTATTATTCAGCAGCATTCAGGAACGGATAGTATCCTACCGTACGCATATTCAGGCTGGCTCCCTCTACAGTAAGGAATGCGCCGACATCGGTAGTTGTAATTCCCTCATAGAAGAATGTATAGTCACCCAGTTTCACGCCGTCAGCCGTGGTTACTTTAGCTGTCATATCCAGACGATTGCCACTGCGTCTCAGGATTACCATGCAGTACGCTCCTTTCATTTGTGTGGTAAAACTATCCCAATCATAACTTGCAGAGATATTGCCTCCTGCATAGTTGCCGTCTCCCCATCCGAAAGCATCGGCCCGTAATACGAAATATTCCGCATAGCCGGCTTCACCTCTGTCTTTACCATTGGTAACAACCAGTAGCCAGTTGTTCCAGTTTGCGGCACCACTGGTGTTGTTGATAAATGTATAAACAAAAGGATTAGTCTTAATCAGGGAGAAATTGGAGAAATACGACCACCAGCCCGCGCTTAAATCTGCCGGACCAACCAGATAGCTATCCGGTGCATATTGCTGGCCTACATATACCGTTTCGGGATCAATTGCCAGATATGAGCCTTCACAGGTCAGGAATGCACCGATATTATCAGCAAGACTTCCCTCATAGAAGAAGGTATAATTATATACTGTACCCGCGGTTGAGGTAACTACAGCCTTAATATCTATCCGGTTGCCTGTACGTTTGATAGTCAGATCTACATAAGCGCCTTTCATATCATTGACAAAGCTGCCATCATCAAAATTAAAGTTATGAGATATATTACCTCCTACATACTTGCTATCTCCCCATCCGTAAGCATCGGCACGCAATACGAAATATTCCGCATAACCGGCTTCATCCCTATTCTTTCCATTGGTGAGAACCACCAACCAGTTCTTCCAGTTATCAGTACCACTGGTGTAGTTATAGAAACCGAAATGCATAGTCTGGTCACCCTGCATTGTTACAAGATCGGAGAAAGCCGACCACCAAGGGGTAGACATATCTTCGTTACCAACAATGATGTAATTATTTTCTTCCTCTTCACCACCTGTTCCCGGTACTTTTATCTGACTGTCGGTAATCTGATTACGGTAGATAGTGAGGTCATCCAGCATCCATTCCTGAGTTTCAGCGCCTGAGCCATAACCCAGATATAAAGAAGGTACGGAAGCCATGAACTGAACGATTTTAGAGAAATCAAATCCGGTGACTTCCTTATCTATTTTCTTTTGTCCGTCTACATATACAACATATCCGTTATCACGGATTGTCATAGCGACGTAATGCCATTCACCGGCTGTCAGCAATCCGGTTTTATACCCTGAAGGATTGTTGTCCTCGTATTTTCCGTCAACGCCATCATAACTTAACCAACCATTGGCTGTGAAAAAGAATTTCTGCGTGCCATTTTCGTTTTGAAAAGAGAAAAGCGCTCCTTCCAAATCCTGCGCGGAATTTTCACCTGTCTGAACAGCTTGTTTCATCCAGAAAGTGAGTGAAACTCCATTTTGAACTTTCACACTGTTGAGCGGATTATTAATATGTGCATATCCACCATTCAGATGAAGCACACTACTCTTGCGTTCTTCATCGTTTGCCAGCGCGGGCGTGTTTCCATCACTATAAGCATAGAGTTGAATAATTGCAGGGTCAATTTCCTCCTCGAAGGAATAAGTAACTATCTTTTCCAGTTTAGGATAAACCTGATTGCCTGAAGGAGGATCTGTTTCACCCCAATCCTGACATGAAGCACACAAAAGGATTGTAAATGCTGCCATAATCAACGGCGCCCATTTTTTTACTTTTTGCATATAACTTAGATTAATGATTAATAATTCTTTTTTGCGCAGTATATACTGCTCAGAAAACATTTCGGTTAACACAGTATATTACTGTTTTTCAATAGATTTAGAGTCACAAAGGCGTAAGATTATTTTTCTAATTTTTATTTCTTATTTTATTCTTTTTCCCCAAATGGAATATCCTTTGGAATTGAGTCCCGTAAACAAAATAGTCTGAGTCTGGTTTTCCCAGTCCTGTCCCATAAACACCTGTAGATTGCTGACAGAATCCGATATACTGAAACTCAATACACCATTCCTATCGAAAGACCACTTTCCTGACAAACCGCCACTCAGTGACAAATCTTTATTTAACGTAATTACATCGGATCTGTTTTCTTCCCCTTCTTTAAGATGGTTTTCACCCCACAATACTTGTCCGGCAAACAAGTCGCGGGCAGGCGCATCGCCTTGTATAACAAGCATTTCCCAGTCGCCTACAAGATCGTCCTCCTGTATTTTCTGTTGCGGGGTAGCCGCATATCTTTGAGGAGACACTACCGGCCAGCCGTCGGCAGTCCAGTACATATCCCTGACATGAAGATCCATCATATGGTTTTCGGGACGCAGGCGTGCCTGATGAGCCATATAATATTGTCCGTTTTTATCCGTGAATACACAGCAATGAGCTGTACCGGCCCAACCTATATGATTGCGGAACTGATAAGGATAAGTCAGTATAGGGAAGTTATCTGTCTCTTCGCGCATATCAACTCCGAAGAAATCCGTGAAAGGGCCTTCGGGCTTATCGGAGCGGCCTACACGCACGTTATAAGTCGTCATTAACGGGTCATAGGAAACAAACAGGAAGTATTTCTTCAGCCGGGGGTTATAGATTATTTCCGGCGCTTCTATATTGTTCTTCTTACCGTCGAAACGGCGGGCAGTAAGATGTCCCTGATCCCCGTCGTTAAGCGTAAGTCCTGTTTCGGGATTCAGTTGCACGCAATGCAGCCCGCCGAAATAAGAGCCGTAATGCATCCATTGCTCCCCATTTTCAAGATTGGTAACAATACTCGGATCGATGGCATTCATTACATCGCCTGTCTTCGTTTTCACCACACAGCCTTTTAGTTCCCAAGGGCCTTCGGGCGATACGGATTCAGCCATACCTATATAAGACACCTGTTTGGCAAAAGCCGAAACGCTGTAATATAAGCGGTATTTCCCTTTATATTCTACAATGTAGGGTGCCCATATATTGGTTGCGCCTTTACCGTTGTTATTATTCAAAACCCAGTCTTTGGCTTCCTGTGGAATTTCCTTAAAGGCCCATCCGGAAAATTCCCAGTTGACAAGATCTTTCGATTTACGGACTTGTATATAACCAAAAGGCAGATTATCTTTCTTCATTGCCGCGCTGTCTTCTTTATAAATAGCGTCGGTAGAATACATATAATATGTATCCCCTATCAGCAGGCACGACGGATCGTGTACATTGTAGGTACCCCATTGTTTATAATCCTTCATCCGGGAGATGCCGGAATAATCGTCAACCCACAGATTAACATTGGCTTTCGGCTCAAACGGTTTCTGAGCACAGGATACAATGAAAGTACAGCATCCTAAAAACAGGATATTGAAAATTGTTTTCATAGTTAATTTAACCGCAAGTTTGTGAGTCAATTCAATTCTATTGTTACCACTGACTTAGCCGGAATCTTCACCGTTAATACATCATTCTTCACCGCTGCATCTTTGAAATCCTTCAACTCTACTTCGTTTGGCTTTTCGAATGTATTGTGAGAATCTGTTTTGGGTGCAGTAATTATATTACCTGAAACGAAACGGCCGTTTTTCAGGTCTTTAATAGTACATGTTATATCCACCGATTGGTTAGGATCGATATTCACAATTGATACATGTATTTTTCCGTTGCTATCTTTCGATGCCGAAGCCGATACCGAATTGATTTCCTTACCCAAACGGCTGTATGAAGGACTTATAATATCGAGCGGTAGCGTGGTTGCATCCTGATGTACTTTATACATATCAAATACATGATAAGTAGGAGTCAGCAACATTTTATCACCTTCTGTAAGGAACAAGGCCTGTAGTACGTTGACCAACTGTGCAATATTAGCGATACGCACCCTGTCGGCATGCTTGTGAAAAATGTTCAGAATAGTTCCTGCCAGTAAAGCGTCGCGCAGGGTATTTTGCTGATACAGGAATCCCGGATTTGTTCCCGGCTCCACATTGTACCATGCACCCCATTCGTCTACTATCATGGCTATTTTCTTCTCAGGATCGTATTTATCCATTATGGCAGCATGTTTTGTCACTATCTCATCCATACGCATACCATGCTCCAGTAACGAGAAGTACTCATCTTCATTGAAGCCAAGCGCGTTTCCTTTATCCTCCCATCTGTAGGTAAATGTATAATTGTGAACCGATACACCCGACATCATGTGATGCGGTATGTTTTTCATCATCACTTCCATCCAGCGGTAATCGTCTACATTAGGGCCTCCGACAACTTTGTACAATCTGTTTTCACCGTAGTTGCGGCAATAAGTAGCATACCTGCGGTAATTTTCGGCATAGCCTTCCGGAGTCATATTTCCTCCGCAGCCCCAGTTTTCATTACCAACGCCCCACAGAGTTACTTTCCATGGTTTCTCGCGTCCGTTCTTCTTACGAAGGTTCGACATAGGGCTCTCCCCGTCAAAAGTGATATACTCCACCCATTTAGACATTTCTTCTACCGTGCCGCTTCCCATATTTCCACAGATATATGGTTCTGTTCCCAGAGCTTCACAGAGATTAAGGAATTCGTGCGTACCAAAACTATTGTCTTCTACTACCCCACCCCAGTGAGTATTCACCATTTTAGGGCGGTCTGCTCTTGCACCTATTCCGTCCATCCAGTGATACTCGTCGGCAAAGCATCCTCCCGGCCAGCGAAGGTTTGGTATTTTAATATGTTTTAACGCATCGATAATATCCTTGCGCACACCGTTCACATTAGGTATATGAGAATCCTCACCTACCCAGAGCCCATCATAAATACAACGTCCGAGATGCTCGGAAAAATGACCGTAAATATGTTTGTCGATCTTGTATTTTCCGGAATTCGTTTTAACGACTATCTCCGCCTTTTGCTGTGAGAATACCGTTATACAAACAAAAAGAGATAAATAAAACAGTAGATTTTTTTTCATGATAAGTTATAAGTTGTGAATTATTAGTTTTTTTAGAAAGGAGAGGTATCCAAAAGTGAGGACAAGCCCCATACAGGCTTTATCCTCACCACCTTATTTAACGCCTAAAACCCCTTCTGATGTCATTTGTATCCGTTTTATAGTATTATCTTCATTATAATACAGACGATCGATACAGACCGAACGGCGGAAACTCCCTCCTTGTGTCGGTATTGCCCCGTTGTGATATATGAAATACCATTGCCCTTTAAATTCGATTATTGCCTGATGATTGGTATTGGAATTGCCTGCTATCTCATTCAGTATGCCTTTATACTCCCAAGGTCCGTTTATATTCCGGCTCATAGCATATCCCAGTTTTTCGGGAAAGTACTGTGCGTATGACAGGTAATACCATCCGTTGTATTTGTGTATCCATGGCGCTTCTGTAAAGTTTGGCAAATCGACAGTCATTACCGGGCTATCCAGTTCAATCATGTTTTCCTTCAGTTTTGCATAGTAGCATTGTGTGTTCCCCCAGAACAAGTATGCCTGGCCGTCATCGTCGATCCATACCGTAGGGTCTATATCGTCCCATCCTATCGAGGTGTAGGCTGTAGTCATATCGTTAGTTATCAGCGCTGAACCTCTGGCATCCTTAAACGGCCCGAGCGGATTGTCAGCGACCGCCACACCTATAGACTTGCCGGGTATAGTACCATGCTCTACGGTTACATACCAATAAAATTTACCGTCGCGCCCGATAACCTGTGAAGCCCACGCTTCACCTTTTGCCCATGCAAAATTTTTTGCCCGCAGCGGGACTGCGTGTTCTGTCCAGTTTACCATATCATCCGACGAGAATACAAGCCATTCATTCAGTTCATAATGATTATGGGGAGGAGGACATTCGTCGTGGCCCGCATATATGTATAGTCTGTCGTTATGTACCAGCGCTGCAGGATCGGCTGTGTATTTATGAGTAAAAACAGGATTGCCGGTTATCCGGAAAATCGAGTCCTGTACCGATCCATGTATATTAGACACGACAATGCAAAAAAGAAAGATAAGTTTCAATATTTTCATGGTTTTTAATACTTTATTTCTCAAAGAAGAAAGATTCTCTGGTTGGAATCAGGTTAACTTTTAATCACTCGCCTTTATTTCTTTGACAAATATATACATGTGCAGAGCTTAGAATGGTGGACAAAAAAATATTAAAGGTGGACAAAACAGTATTTAAGTGTAAAAAATACATTTTTAAATTTTTATTACTAACTTTACTCAACCAAAAATCAGTTATTATGAAAAATACACTTATAATTATAAGCAGTATCATTCTATTTTTATTATTCATACCGACAGCTAACGGACAAAATAATATATCATCAAAATACATATTCAGTACCATCAGCATAGATGAAGGACTTCCTGTAAATTTTGTAGATGACATATTCAAGGACAGTCACGGATTTATCTGGGTGGCTACTCAGGGAGGGGGCTTGTCGCGATATGATGGTTACGAATTCATAAATTTCAATGTAAACAGTTCTCCTCTCTTTCTTAAAAGTAATTTTATACGGAAGGTAGTGGAAGACAATTTCAACCGATTATGGACAACATCCAATAATGGTATAGACATTATAGATCTCAAAACCATGAAGAAGGCGACTATTTCGCACAAAGATAATTTACTCGATACTGTATTAGATACCCCGGCTATTACAATATTTAAAGACAGGAAAGGTGGTATATGGGTGGTTTCGACGGAAAACATGTACAAACTGGAATTCGATGCCAAAGGAAATATACAGCGCATATACACAACCGTGCAAAAAGGCTCTCCTTATAGATTTACCTGCATCAGTGAAATAGACAATGAAATATGGGCCGGAAACGACGGTGCTGTCTATAAAATAACGGAAGGCCAAAGTGAAAAGCTGAATTTACAACTCGTTTCCACACATTTCAGCATATCACCCAATCTTTTTATCTCAAGTATTCTGAAAAAGGATAACACAATATGGATGACCACAGAAGACGGACTGTTCAGATACAATGATATAAATCAGCCTCCGGCACATTACCTTCATAATGCTCTGAACCAATATTCCATTTCTCAGAATATGGTTACAGACCTAAACATTGTAAACGGGTCTATCATAGCAGGAACGCTTAGGGGGTTAAACATTTATAATCCTGTTACTGACGGATTCGAGCATATCACTCACAATAGTACCGCAGAATCACTAAACAGTGACTTTATAAATTGTCTGCTTGCTGATGGCGATAATCTCTGGATAGGAACAGAATCGGGAGGTATCAATAAAATGACTTTACGCAAACTGGCCGTAAAAAATTATATTCATAGCAATTCCGATAAGGGCAGTATATCGCCTAACCCTGTCAACGCGATTCTGGAAACCCGTAATGGCAACTTATGGGTAGGAAGCGTGGAAGGAGGTTTGAACCTGATGAAAAAAGGGGAATCATCTTTTACTCACTATATGGCCGGTCCGGGATTACTCAGTCATAATACCGTAAGTGTACTGGAAGAGGATAACGAGGGAAATTTATGGATAGGGACCTGGGGGGGGGCAATAAGCATTCTGAATGAAAACAAACTCCCAACCGTATCCTATAAATATATAACACCCAATTCCAGTTTTATTGGAATCCTCAAATATGACCCTGTGAATAATGGAATGTGGATAGGAACCAACAGGGCTATTTACTGGTATGACATACAGAATAACAACCTCATAAGTCCATTACCCGACAATATGAACCAAAATATATGGGGAACACTGGGCAGTGCCATAGATACAAAAAACAGGCTCTGGCTGGGCTGCTCCGAAGGCTTGATACAAGTAGACCTCAACACATATGATAAGCCGGCTAAAAAATTCGCGGCACGGTTTGTTTCTCTGAATGAACAGGAAGTCAACAAACTGTTTCTGAAAAATATTACATGCATCTTTCAGACACACGACAATACAATATGGGTAGGCAGTAACGGATATGGAATATGCAAAATAGAAGAAATAAACGGCAAATATGTCACCCGCACGTATACTATGGTACAAGGTTTGGTTAACAATGCCGTATTCGGAATACTCGAAGACGAACAGGGGCTTCTCTGGATAAGTACGGGACGGGGCATGTCATCATTCAATCCGCAGACTGAAAGATTTGTAAACTATACCAAAGACGACGGACTTGCCAATCATCAGTTTTACTGGAATGCCTCTTTTAAGTCACCTGTCAGCAAAAACCTGTATTTCGGGAGTATGACAGGGCTCACTGAACTACAAGGTAATTCCCGTTATGCATCGAAAGAGCAGAGAAGTGTAACATTTACCAAACTGCAAATACTAAATCAGACTGTATGGTACAATAGCGGCAATTACATAAAAGAGGATATCAGCTATGCAAAAAGGCTTGACCTGCATGAACAGGATAAATCTTTCTCGATAGAATTCTCGGCTCTCGATTATGATAACCCGTCGACTGTAGCCTATTCATACAGGCTTTTAGGGTTTGACGACAAATGGATAGACGTACCTTCTAACCGCCGCTTTGTAAGTTATACAAATCTCAGCCCCGGCACTTACAAACTTCAGGTAAGGTGCATGACCAAAGCCTCGGACTGGTCTGAAAACATAACAGAACTGGAAATAGAAGTCCATCCGTTTTTCTATAAAACAGTATGGTTTATCAGCTTATGCATTATATTACTGCTGGTACTGGGTATCCAGTTGTATAAATGGCGTATAAATTCATTAAAGAAACAACGCGAAATATTACATATAAAGGTAGAGGAACGGACACATGCACTCGAAAAGCAGAAAAAACTGCTGGAAGAACAGGCGGTAGAACTAAAATTACAGAATACCATCCTTGTAGACCAGAATGAGAAAATCTCTTATCAACGGAAACAATTGATAGGAATGTCGAAAAAAGTACAGGAAGCCATGGCCGACAGAATGTCTTTCTTTACGAATATCACCCATGAATTCCGCACACCTATTACTCTTATTATAGGGCCTATAGAAAGGGCTTTAAAGTTGAGTACCAATCCTAAAGTGGTGGAACAATTACAATATGTGTCTCGTAATTCGAAACATCTCCTCTCGCTGGTCAATCAACTGATGGACTTCAGGAAAGTAGAATCGGACAGCATGAGTGTAAATCCGACTGCGGGGAATCTCATTAATTTCCTTGATGAACTCCTGATACCATTCGAATCGTTTGCAAATGAGCGAGGCATAAAAATAAGAAGAGTGTACAGGATGCCACAACCCCGTATAATGTTTGACGAAGAAGCCATACGGAAACTGGTTACCAACCTGCTGGCCAACTCCATCAAATTTACCCCTGACAATGGCAATGTAACCTTGTATGTAAGTTCTATTACAGGAAGTAACGGAGAAGATAAATTATATATCTGTGTACGAGATTCGGGTATAGGAATTAAGGATGAAGACCTCAACCGTATTTTTAACCGCTTTTACCAGTCGGATGCACGTACCAAATACCCCATTTACGGACAAAGTGGTACAGGCATAGGGCTCTATCTGTGCAAAAACATTGTCAACTTGCTCGAAGGAAGCATTGTAGCCAAGAATAACCATACAAAGGGAGCATCGTTCCGGATACTATTGCTTCTCATTCCCGCGTCTGCTGCTGAGCAACAGTTATTCGCAGAAAATTATATCCCTCCCGTAGCCGACAACAGGGAATATACTCCTGCAACAGAGCAAAAAGAGCAACGATTGACAATACTTGTTGTAGAGGATAATACGGACATGCGTAAATATATCAGTTCCATATTATCCGATTATTATAAAGTAGTGGAAGCCGAAAACGGGGTGGAAGCATTAAAGATATTGAAAGCAACATCTATAGATTTTATCATCAGCGACCTCATGATGCCTGTTATGGACGGGCTCGAATTATCTCAGAAGGTTAAGTCCGACTTATCTACTTCCCATATTCCATTTCTGATGTTAACAGCAAAAACGTCAATCGAAACCCGGATCGGCAGCTATAAAATGGGTGCGGACGAATTTCTCACCAAGCCTTTTGATGAAGAATTACTACTTACAAGAATCAATAATATCCTGGAAATACGCAAACTATATCAACGTAAATTCAGTCTGTATATGAATGTGGAAGAACTGAATATCACAGAAGACTCGAACGACGAAAAGTTTCTCAAGAAAGCAATGGAAATCATAAAAGAGAATTATACAAATACAGAGTATGACGTGAGCGACTTTGTCAATGATATGGGGGTAAGTAAAAGCCTGCTCAATAAAAAGATGCAAATGCTTACGGGGCAACCCCCGAGCCACTTTATCCGTGATTTCCGGCTATCTATTGCCAGAGAATTGATTCTGAAAAGTAAAGGCAACAAAACTATTTCGGAAATAGCTTATGAAGTAGGCTTTAATGATCCGAAATATTTTACCCGTTGTTTTACCAAACATTTTGGTATTGCACCCAGCGCTATGTCGAAAGATACGGACTAGGATGTGATTATTCACAGGAAATTTATCTATGTATAGCTCTTTGAAGTATTGATCGTCCCCTCCAACCTCCCTATGGGGCAGGGCTGTTAAGTTCTCTACTTTGCTCCGTTATTTTCTGCTGTCATCCTGAGTGTAACGAAAGATCCCGACCCTGAGGAACGAGATGTTTCACTCCGTTCAACATGACACAGAGGCTATAAAAATCAGAACTTAACAGCCCTACCCCATAGGGAGAGGGTAAAAGTTGGCAGATAGAAAATAGAGAAAAAAATGTAACCTTTGTTACCTTTTGAGAAAGTTACAAGTTACGGGTAGATAAGAAACGGGATACAAGTTGTTAACTGCTAACTGTTGACTGTTAACTGAATCAAGTGTTACCTTTGTTACCTTTTAGCAAGTAATGAGTTTTAAGTAATAAGTCATTGGTCTCTGTTAATTGATAAAAGCTGATTATTAATTTTTCATTATTAATTATTAATTGTTTTTTGTGTAACCTTTGTTACCTTTGTGATCGTAAAAAACTATAAACCATAATTACGGGAATTATTTCGGAATTATTCCCGCGCTAACAAAAATATAAACAGGTCTGCGACCTTAATTTTTTCACCTCATAAAAATTTCATTTGCTTATGAAAAAAGACACAGCCATTTTTGATATTATCGAAAGAGAGTATCAACGACAACTGAAAGGAATCGAACTGATCGCATCGGAAAACTTTGTCAGCCAACAGGTAATGGAGGCTATGGGTTCATGCCTTACCAACAAATATGCGGAAGGCTATCCGGGGAAAAGATATTATGGGGGATGTGAAATTGTAGACCTTAGTGAACAACTTGCCATCGACCGTTTAAAAGAAATATTCGGCGCGGAATGGGCGAATGTACAACCTCACTCGGGAGCGCAGGCCAATGCGGCTGTTTTTCTTGCCTGTATGCAGGCCGGAGATAAGTTTCTGGGACTGAACCTGTCACATGGAGGTCACCTTTCTCACGGTTCACCCGTAAACTTTTCCGGACTGATGTTCCACGCCCTTGAATACAATGTGCGTCAGGATACGGAACAGGTAGACTACGAACAAATGGAGCAGGTTGCCCGTACCGAAAAACCGAAAGTAATCATCGCCGGAGCTTCGGCTTATTCCCGCGACTGGGATTATGCGCGAATCCGTAAAATAGCTGATGAAATAGGCGCAATCTTTATGGTAGATATGGCACATCCGGCCGGGCTTGTTGCCGCCGGATTACTGAATAATCCGCTGCCTCATGCCCATATAGTGACTACCACCACTCACAAGACTCTTCGTGGACCTCGTGGGGGAGCAATCATGCTGGGTAAAGATTTTGAAAACCCATGGGGTAAGAAAACGCCTAAAGGCGAAGTGCGTATGATGTCCGCTTTGCTGGACTCTGCCGTATTCCCGGGAATACAGGGAGGTCCGCTGGAACACGTTATTGCCGCTAAAGCCGTTTCGTTTGCAGAAGCACTCGACCCTTCATATAAAGTATATCAGACACAGGTGAAGAAAAATGCTGCCGCTATGGCTCAGGCCTTTATAGACAAAGGTTATAAGGTAGTATCCGGTGGTACGGATAATCACTCTATGCTAATAGACCTTCGTCCTAAATTCCCCGAGCTGACCGGTAAGCTGGCTGAAAAAGCGCTTGTAGAAGCGGATATCACAACGAATAAGAATATGGTTCCGTTCGATAGCCGTAGTCCTTTCCTTACTTCGGGGCTTCGTTTCGGAACACCTGCCATCACTACACGCGGTGCAAAAGAACCGCTGATGGCTGAGATCGTGGAAATGATAGATACTGTTCTTTCAAATCCGGAAAACGGGCAGACAGTAAAAGCTGTTCGGGAAAAGGTAAATTCAATCATGAAAGAATATCCGTTATTCGCCTGGTAATCAAAAAAACCTCATACAAAAAGGAGCCTGCTATAATAACAGGCTCCTTTATATTTCTTATATCGTCTTGTCATCATTTATTCCACATACAATACCAAACCTTTGAGATATTCCCCTTCCGGATGATAAATATTGATCGGATGATCGGCAGGTTGACTCAACTGGTGTAGTATCCGCACTTTTCTGCCTGACACAGCAGCCGCACTGAATACAGCCAGGCGAAACGCCTCTTTGGTTATTACCTGCGAGCAGGAGAAGGTAAAGATAATTCCCCCCGGGGCTATTTTATCAAAGGCGACGGCATTCAGGCGTTTATATCCCTGCAATGCGTTCTTGATAGCTCCACGGTGTTTTGCAAAGGCAGGAGGATCGAGTATTATCAGGTCGTAATCGCCTTTATTTATGTTGCCGAGATATTTGAATGCATCTTCTGCGAAAGCCTCGTGCCGCTTATCATCAGGAAAGTTAATCTCCACATTCTTATTTGTCAGCATCACCGCTTTGGAGGAACTATCGACGGAATGTACCAGCTTTGCTTTTCCACGCATGGCATAGAACGAAAATCCACCTGTATAACAAAACATATTCAGTACCGAACGGTCTCTGGCATAGCGCTCCAGTAATGCCCTGTTATCCCGCTGATCGACAAAGAAACCGGTTTTTTGTCCCTTTACCCAGTCAGGATAGAATTTCAAACCGTTTTCAGAAGCAATTTCGGCGACATCCTTACCTCCGAACAGATATTCGTTTTCCGCTCCCAGATTGGCTTTATATGGTAATGTCGTTTCAGACTTATAGTATATATTCTTCAATGTGGCTCCCATTACGGCCTTTAGCGCGTCACAAATCATCATCCGCGATTCGTGCATACCCACAGAGTGCGATTGTATGACAGCAGTCTCCGCATATATATCTATAATCAGCCCGGGAAGCCCATCACCCTCGCCATGAACAAGACGGTATGAATTATTATCTGCTGACAGCAACCCTATCGACTTCCTTAGTTCTAAAGCGGAGTTCAATCGCTTTTGCCAGAAATCCGGATTGATCTCTTCCTCTTCGAAAGACAGGACGCGGACCTCGATACTTCCGATCTGATAATGCCCTACGGCAATAAATTCGTTACTGGCTGTATAGACGGCAACTACCTCTCCTTCAGTCAGGTTGTTATCTTTTTGTTGTACTGCTCCCGAAAATATCCACGGGTGAAAGCGTCTTAAAGATTCTTCTTTTTTGGGTTTTAGCTTTATTATCTTATAATCCATATTATGATACTCCAGCGATGAGTTGAAGTGGCACAAAATTACAACTTTATTTTCAAAGATAAAGTTTATCTGTATTGTATATATCAGAAGACAGGCCGACTCTTTAGAGCTTTTTATGCAATCTTTTCTTGTTATCTACATTCCGAATCATTTCCTTTGTGTTTATGAAAAAGATAATAAATCCTTGGGAAGGGCTGGACGGTTATATGTGCTTTGCCTGTTCGCCCGCTAACCCGTCGGGACTCCATATGGAATTCTACGAAGACGGCGATGATATAGTTGCACATTGGACGCCAAACGAGTATATGCAAGGTTGGCTAAACACTCTTCATGGAGGAATACAAAGCACCCTGATGGATGAAATCGGCGGATGGATTATCATCCGTAAATTACAAACGACAGGAGTGACTTCCCGTCTTGAAGCCAGATTTATAAAAAGCATCCCGACCAATGAACCCTTGTTGACAATCCGCGGAAGAATAAAAGACCAGAAACGAAATGCCGTTTTCCTCGAAGCTGAAATATATAACTCACAAAACGAATTATGTGCGCGTGCCGACATGGTCTATTTCATTGTGAGCCAAGAACAGGCCCTGGAGCAATTTCATTTTTGCGGATGCAAGACGGAGGATGAATGACGGCTTTAATCACTTTTATAGTTTTAGTTTATCTATAGTATTGGTCAATGCAGCAGCTATCAGATTTAACACAACAAAAAAACTCTATCTTTGTTATATTTTTTGATTACAACTAAAAAAATTCAGATATGAATTATTTCAATTATAAAAGGCGTTTGTCTTCCGAAACCAGGATCGGCGGCACTCCGCTCGGAGGCAGCAATCCTGTACGGATTCAATCGATGACGAACACTAACACCAACGATACCGAAGCCAGTGCCGAACAAGTTATAAGAATCGTAAAGGCCGGAGCGGATTATGTGCGCCTCACTGCACAGGGAGTACGCGAAGCCGAGAATCTTAGGAATATAAAAGAAGTGGTAAGGGCGCAGGGATACAACACACCTCTGATTGCCGATATACATTTCAATCCGCGTGCAGCTGAAGCGGCCGCAAAGATTGTAGAGAAAGTGCGAATCAATCCGGGAAATTTTGTTGACAGGGTAAAAACTTTCGAAACATTCGAATATACAGATGAAGAATATGCACAGGAAATAGAGAAAATACGGGCGAAACTCATTCCTCTGCTTGATATATGTAAAGAACACAAAACAGCTATCCGTATCGGGGTAAATCACGGTTCATTATCCGACCGTATTATGAGCCGTTATGGCGACACTCCCGAAGGCATGGTGGAGTCATGCATGGAGTTCCTTCATATTTGCATCGCCGAAGGATTCAGGGATATTGTAATTTCCATGAAGACTTCCAATACGGTAGTCATGTCAAAAGCTGTCCGCTTACTTATTGCCCGTATGGAAAAAGAAGACCTCAACTTTCCTCTGCATCTAGGAGTAACCGAAGCGGGAGATGGTGAAGACGGGCGCATAAAATCGGCTGTAGGTATCGGTTCACTTCTTTCCGACGGTATCGGCGATACCATCCGTGTGTCCCTGAGCGAAGATCCGGAATATGAGGTACCTGTGGCGCGTAAGCTGGTCGCTTATATCGGCCGGAAGGAGGATCATCCGGAGATAGTAGCGAAAGCCTGTGACAGATTCTCTCCGTTCTCTACCGACCGCAGGGAAACATATACAGTAGGGAATATCGGAGGCGATAGCCTGCCTGTTGTTATTTCAGACCGTTCGCAAGGCAACTTTGAATTTAACGTCCACTTCCTGCCCGATTATCTGTATGTCGGGAAAGAGTTACCCCTTAGCGCTCCACGTGCAATACCTTCTATTATAGATTTAGACGGATGGAAAGGGGAAAAGAATACATATCCTCTGTTCGATAAACCGAATTGGGAAAAGATAAGGGGTAATGATGCGGCAATCAAGTTCCTGCGCCTCTCATATCCAGAACTGGATAACAATATCATCTCTTTGCTGAAAGCAGACAAATCCATTGTTATTATTCTCACGACTAATCATATCAACGGTGTAGGAGAACAGCGCGCATTTATACATACCCTGATGAATAATGATTGTGATACTCCCGTAATACCCAACCGCAGATATGAAGAGAATGAAACGGAAGACCTTCAGATAAAAGCAGCAACCGATTTCGGTACTCTTTATCTCGACGGCTTCGGCAACGGTATTATGCTCGAAAACAAAGGAAACATTTCATTGAAAAATATAGATGCGTACATGTTCGGAATCTTACAGGCATCGCGCATCCGTACAAGTAAAACCGAATATATATCCTGCCCTAGCTGCGGACGTACATTATTCGACCTGCAAACAACTGTCGCATTGGTTAAAGGAGCTACCTCACATCTTAAACACTTAAAAATAGGTGTTATGGGCTGCATCGTTAACGGACCGGGAGAGATGGCGGATGCCGATTACGGTTATGTAGGGGCTGAGAAAGGGAAAATTTCTCTTTATAAAAAGAAACATCTGATAGAAAAGAATATTGCTTCGGAAGAGGCTGTGGAAAGGCTTGTCCAGCTCATTAAAGATAATGGTGACTGGATGGAGCCGGAGAATTAATCGTTATAAAGCATTTAAAGGAGTAGGATTTCAGAAAAACCTGCTCCTTTACTTTCTTAAAAACACCTTAATAATCGTAACAATTAATTAACAGACCGGCATTATATTTGTACTCTGATAACATTAACTTTATCTCTTTTTTTAAACAAGTACAAACGACTGATTGTTAAAGAAGTATATTTATTAATAGAATAATAGAAGGAAAAAAGAATTATACAGGGCTTACAGACAGTCATGTAAAAGAAAGCAGGCAAAA
>X355_Hoffmanns_Two_toed_Sloth__coassemble_1939_pt1 | contig 34190 bp, 14 predicted proteins | sample X355_Hoffmanns_Two_toed_Sloth__metabat2_low_PE_021 | metagenome-assembled genome bin X355_Hoffmanns_Two_toed_Sloth | reverse complement strand
GTACGGTCGATAGACTGAGCCGGAAGAGCCTCTACAAAAACCGGACGGAAAATCCCTCCGAAATTCCAGTAATCACCGCGTCTTTCAGCCATATTTACACTCGAATTGGCAGACTCTTTACTAACAGTCACTTCCAATACATTTTCGGTATCACCAAAGAATACACGATCCGAAACATCACTTTTGAAACGGTAAAATGCACCCTGATGTAAATGCCCGCAACGACGGTCATTTATTTTTGCTTCGCAATCGGTCATCACTCCATCGAAAACGATGCAGATAACGCGTCCCTCCCACTCTTTCGGAAGTTTGAATTTATATTTATACAATCCCTGTTCCTTAGCTATCCCCGAAGGATTGGCCTTTCCATAAAACGGCATACCATATTGATAAGTCCCGAATCCCTGCAACTCCCAGCACGAAGGAACCGGAATAGATGTCCACTTCCCGCTGTTATTGCCTTCTGTACAAAAGAACTCCCAATTAACAGCATCATCGAAGCCTGTGCCCGACAGGTATTGTATTCCTGTTTCTGCATTTGCTCCGGAATTGTTTCGTTGTGAAAAGCTATCTTGTGGAATTAAGAAACTGAAAATCAATAGTAGGCATAAAACTTTTTTCATATTTAGAGAGATTGTTTTTTATCGTAATGGTTCAATGATGAAATCCAGCGTATAAGGCCTTTTTTCTATTGCATATTTTTTCAGTACACCCGGCCCGCAACTACTGTTTCCCAGTCCCAGCATAATAGCATCAAGCGATAAAACAACTTCCTTACGAGGTTTCAAAAGGTAAGCATGAGAAGCCATACCAAGATCCCCGGCTGTGAAATGCAAAGCTGAGCCTGACATACGTTCAGATATACAGGTAAAGCGAATACCTTTGCCTTCTTTATCTGTAAGCTGAATCCATCTGATATCTTCTTTATTTCCGGTTTCCTGTGGCACCGGATAAGGCACATATTGCTCTGTTACAGTAGATGTATAGATTCCTACCGGACAACTTTCTTTTCTGTCCGAATAATTCTCATATGGCCCGTGTCCATACCATTTCATATTTTCCAAATCCTGATTCAAAGACATTACCACTCCAAGACGGGGCAATTCGGGCAATGTGCCCGATGGCGTAAATGTATTACTGACATCTATCCTTCCGTCACCCCATATCGTATATATAACTTCATGTACAAACCATCCTGCTTTCGCATGGCTTTCTGCAATAGTTTTAATCTTTACAAATTGCTCGCTTTCTCCTGTTATACCGGCAAATTTCAGTGTTCGTTTTAAACTGTCGAGACCCTGATCCTTCCAATCTTTCGCCAGCCAGTTACCAAACCCCTTGTCATTATCCACAGGAGCACGATAGCCCTGGAATATAAGAGGAGATACGATCATTTCATTATTATCGTATTTCAAAGATGAAAGGATTCCCTCTTTCAGATCGAAAACCATAGAAAAAGTTTTTCCATCCATCTCAATCACACCGTTTTCTTTTATAATGGACTTAAAAGTTACGTTACTACGATTTTCCGTTTTATCTTGCCTGAGACCTAAATTTAATTGTTCGAATCCGATTTCATAACCTCTATCAGCCCATAACCGGCCTTCTTTCAAATGAAAACTTATTCTCAACCAATAGTCTGTATCCGGTTTGACGCTTATCTTTTTGAAAGGGACGGAAATATCTCCGGTCATACCGGCGGGAATATCTATACCGGTAAAAACTCCTTGCTGTAAAGTATCTCCACCAGCAATTATTTTCCAACGTATTTCATAGTCGTTCAGATTGATGAAGTGGTTCCGGTTAGTTACGGATATAATATTTTTATCACCCTTTGAAAACTCTACTTTCATTGGTTGATATACTTTTTTCACTTCATAATATTTCGGCGTAGTCTCTCTTTCTGCAAACACAATTCCATTGAAACAGAATGCTTTCAGATTAGGCTTATCACCAAAATCTCCCCCATAAGCCATAAAACGAATCCCGTTTTCATCAGTCTTATAAAGTCCCTGATCTACCCAATCCCAGATGAAGCCGCCAAGCATTCTCCTGTTCGAATATATCTCATCCCAGTATTCCTTGAAGTTTCCCAGCGCATTGCCCATCGCATGGGCATATTCGCTGGTAAGGACAGGACGGTTGTCGATAGTATCCCTTGCTATACTTAACAAACGTTTCCAGCGTGCGTTTTCCGCCCGTTCTTTATCTTCTCCTTCTGCAATATTCGGATTCAGATATTCATTCTGTACACGCGGATAAAAACGACTGATAACATCCACGGTCTTAGGGTCAGGATTACCCTGAGCTCATTCGTAATGAATGAAACGTGTCGGGTCAAAATCTTTCAGCCATGCAGAGATAGCAGCAAAATTAGGGCCGTATCCGGATTCATTACCCATCGACCAACAGATTATCGACGGATGATTTTTATCTCTCTCCGCCATACGTATAGCCCTATCCATAAAGGCAGCATGCCAGGCAGGGTCGCCAGCGAGTTTCCCCCGCAGGCCGTGTTCTTCTATGTCAGCCTCATCCATTACATATAAGCCGTATCGGTCACACAGTTCATACCATTGGGGATTGTTGGGATAATGTGCTGTACGGACAGCATTGATATTTGCCTGTTTCATCAGCTTAATATCCTGCTCCATCCTTTTGTAAGAAATGGAACGGCCGGTTGCCGGATCATGCTCATGGCGATTGACTCCCCGAAGCCTTACCGGATTGCCATTAACCAATACCTGCCCATCTTTAACTTCAACACTACGGAAGCCAACTTTACAAGATACAGTCTCTATTACCTGTCGCTTATCATCAACAAGGCTGAGAACCAATGTATAGAGATTTGGTGTTTCGGCAGTCCATTTCAAAGGATTAGAAACAGCCGTTTCCATCCATGCAAATTTGGCCGGGCCTCTCTGCGGCGTCCTGTCATTCAAAACAGCGGCTTTATTATCGGCATTGAGTACAGGAAGGGCATCTTGCTGAAGCTGTGTGCCAAACACCGGACTATTATCAGCATCGTACAGTTGCGCTTCAAGATCCCAACCTTCCAGCTTATCGCCATTGTACGATTTAATTTCCGGTTTTATCTGCAAACTCGCATCTTTATAATCTTTATCTAATATTGTGCGAACTGCAAAATCTGAAATTCTTACATCAGCAGTCGAATAAAGGAATACTTCGCGATGTATGCCACTGGTACGCCACATATCCTGATCCTCGAGATAGCTGCCATCACACCAGCGATAAACCTCTACTGCCAATTGATTCGTCCCGGCCTTTACATAATCGGTAATATCGAACTCCGCCGGCTCCATGCTTCCCTGACTATATCCTACTTTCACCCCATTTATCCAGATATAAAATGCACTCTGAACCCCTGCAAAATGAATGAATGTTCTCCTATCCTTCCAATTGGAAGGCAAAGTGAAAGAATGACGATACGAACCTACCGGATTACGCTCCCTGAATGATGTATATTCTGCTTTCGGCTCACCGGTTACCCGTGGAGGATCTATTTTGAAAGGGTAACCCGCACTGACATATATAGGCGTGCCGTATCCCTGCATCTCCCAGTTGGAAGGAACAGGGATAGTTTTCCACGATTTATCGTTAAAATCCGTCTTGTAGAAATCTATCGGCCGTTCTTCCGGACGGAGAACCCAGTAAAACCGCCAGTCTCCGTTAAGAGATAAGAACCAAGGGGATTTTTCCCTGTTTGCAGACAACGCCTGCTTACTATCTGCATAAGGGATGAATGTTGCCCGGGCAGGTTCCCGGTTTATTTCAAGTACGGACAGGTTTTCCCAGTCCGGCTTATCAAATTGGGCAAAAGCGGATTGAGCCGATATAACTAAAAATAATAAGGTCAATATATTTTTCATCTTACTGCATATCTAAAGCATCAAACCAAAGTCCGTCCAGATTATCCCCGCTTATAACCACCCTGTAATGCCCCGCATTGATATAAGCTCCGGTAGTGGTGCTAACCATACGCCATTTTTCAGGAGCGGAAGGAAACTGTATTTTATCTTCACGCATCACCCTGTCGTCAGAAGCCAGAATCCGGATATTCGCAATAACCGGAGTTTTACCGGTATTCATATATTTAAAACGTAAAGCATATATTCCGGCTAATCCAGGTGAAATAGTCCATGTTATAGTATGCTTACCTTTACCCCCGGCTATTACACCGTCTTTTTGGCGGTGAGTAACCGGAGACCAACCTTTACTTACCTCTGCCTGTTCAGCTTCATAAGTTATTTCGGGACGAAGATTCGGTTCTTCTATCCAATTTATCCGGGGAACAGCGATAATATAATTGTTCCCTTTGATATTTACCTGCTGATCTTTTTTATATGCCTTTTTTACAAAACCCGTATCTACTTCGGTATAAATATCAGCATCATCTGTGAGTTTGAATGATACATTTTTTGCTTTAGTATCAGATTTTATCCATTCTGCCCCATATAAAACAGGTGGAAGACTTGTAAAACCGTTACCTGTACCGAGCCATGAACTATGTTTGCCGCCTTTCACATCTGTAATCAGTCCCGGTGATGGAGGTGCAGCCTTCACTGCATTATCTTTAGACGCAATGGCAATAGCAGATATTACAGCTTGCCCAGCCAAGAACCGAGGGAAAGAGATTTCCAGCATACCGTTTTTAGCATAACCTTTCACTGTTTTCTTCAAAACCTTATCGTGTCCGGCTTCCCACCAGATGTCAAGGTCTTTCAATACAGTTTCACCACTTACTGCAACATCGAATATGCGGTAGCCTTCGCAATCCATGCTGCGGTCTGTTCCCCACCATGGCTCTATGAAATAAAGTTCGACTAAATATTCGCCGTCGGGCAGAGGGAATTCGTATTTCAATTTATCACGCCCATAGCGGAATGTCTGGAATAGCTCCCAGTCTTTTGTTCCCGCAACAGGGTCTTTGGTACGGCGTTGAGACGCCAGAAAACAAGGAAGGTTTCCAAAATCGTCAGTCCATGAGAGTGAACCCCAGTAACTGCCTTTTTTCTTGTGTACATCTGCCATCCACAGATTCCCGTTTCCGTCTGTAAAATCAGGGCCTCCGCAATTTACACGATAGATATAGGTATAATCATTTTCAGGTAAAGTCTGATTCTTAACATCTTTGTATAACTTACCGAAAGACGGCGACTCCGGCAAATTTTCCATTACAATATAGTCCTCGGCTACGGCGTTGCCATTTACATAACCTACGGCATACAGCACATTGTAACGGATATCCACTCCATCCCATTGGAAATGAGTTCCAATACCATTTCTTGTACGTTTGCCCAATGATAGGGATTTTACATCATTGAAAAGCTCCACTTCATCGCAATTGGAGAAAACCCTGATGCCATCTTTCTTTCCCGGTTCAGACCATCGGTGATTCCATGTATGTGAAACCAGGTAAACCATCGGCGCTTCTTCTTTCGGAACATAATTGGAGCGATACATATAATACACATCCAAAGGTTCTTCCCAGGGAGTAACCAACCCTTTATAATTGAATGGCCCGATGCGGTCTATATCGCGAAAACCTTCTTCGTTTTGCATACGTCCCGGATTATCATGGGAACTGTATATCCATTGGAATTGTCCGCAAACACTATCCCTTGCCTGTTCAGCCAATCTTATTTTCATCTCCATAAGTAAAGACATACGATCTTCGCTGATAGCTCCTTTCTGGTCATAATTACCTTCTGTATGCAGATCGATACTTCTCCATGCGCCGTACTCCCCGTTAAGCAACTGGTCTTTCTTGCTTAGTTCCCGATTATAGATATATGGGTTGCCGCCATACGTTCCAGACCAATTCTGAACTACATTCCAGTCAGTTCCTGTGCCACCGTTACAGGTGGTAACCAAACGTTGGGAAGGAGAAGTAGGGTCCATCTCACGGATTATCTCCATACATTCACGGGCAAAATCTTCCGGCAATATACTCTCATTCTGTAATCCCCAAAGAACTACTGAAGGACAGGAACGCCGCTCTTTTACCCATTCTCTCAGATTCGTTTTAAATGTTTCTCTGAATTCGGGAGTATCGTACCATACATGAGCAGATAATTGCGTCCAGAGCAGAATTCCAGACTTATCCCACATTTGCTGATAAACAAGATTATGAGGCTGATGTGCATCACGGAAAGCGTTGAATCCGGCTGCTTTCATCTGGCTGACACGCGACCATATTTGTTCTTCGCTGAAAGCATGGCTCTGCCCCAACATATGCTCATATTCACAAACACCATTCAGAAAAACAGGCTTCCCATTCAAGAAGAAACGGTGATCGCCATCGGTACGGTATACCGGCCATGAAATCCAACGGAAGCCATAAGCCGTAGTCTCCTCATCTATAGCTTTACCATTTTCCTTTATTATTGTTATCAATTTATACAGATAAGGATTTTCGGTATCCCATAAAACAGGATCTGTAATGTCCTTACTTTTCTGATTGATAACTCTTATTTCATTTGCTTTCAATATTATCTTGTCCGTAACACGTTCTACCTGTATGCCATCTTTGTTTACCAGCTTCTGTATTACTTCCAGTTCACGGTCTTTATTACTGTAATTCTTCAACTCCGTATTTACATTCATCGTAAATACATTTTTACCATCAACCACCTTTGGCTCGTTATTCCAGACGTGTACACCAAATGGTTCTATCCTCGCCGTGTTAGTTACAACCAATGTTACCGGACGAAAAATTCCCATAGGCTGTGACCCTTCTGAAAATCCCCATTCGGAAGAACAACCTCCACATATCCATGGAGAGTCTGAAATCATTGGTGGATGATCGGCCTGCACAGCTAAAATATTAGGCTGGTCAAACTTTACTGCATCTGTTATATCAATGGTAAAAGTAGTACGGCCACCTGAATGAAACCCGACCTTCTCCCCATTGACATAAACAGTTGCATAGGTGCCGACACCCTCAAAGAAAAGGAAGTATCGTTTATCGGCACCTTCATCACTAATCCCAAACAATCTACGATACCATGAAAATCCATGCTTGTTGCCGTGTTTCAGACGGCGAATACCTTCATACTTGTCCCAATTGTGAGGGACATCAACCTTTTCCCAGTTAATATCATTGTAGCTTATATTCTGGAAACCGGTATGAGCGTCTTTATTTATATCGTCTGCCGTTGTCAGCCAGTTATCATTGAGGGAAATCTCTTTCCTGAATGTCGTTTTATCCGGCTTGGGGAAACGGATAAGGCTTCGTCCCATATCTTTGGACGTGGCCACAGCTATTCCCCGCTGATCGTCTTCGTTCACCGCACAATAGAAGTGATATGCAACGCCGTTCCATTTCACAACATAGGACTTGTGAGCAAACAGATTGTCATATTTCTCCATCGGAATAATCAGGTCATCACCGTCCCAATCCGTCCAATTCACCAGATCGTAAGAGCATGCGAATGTATTAAACGCTTTATAAGGTCTGTCTTTGCGGAAAGCGCTGAAATAGAACATTACATATATATCTCCGATTTTCTGGATGACTCCATCACCAGTGATACCTTCTTCGTGGTTTACAATCGGATTACCCTCATAACGTTTCCAATCGATCATATTGTCGGATAAAGCAATGCCGATACGCTCTGCCTTCACATTATTATCCGGATTTACCCCTCCGGCATTGTAATACATGACAAAAGGATAACCCAGTGTTTTATTCCTATCCCAGATAACTGACGATTTATATTGTGTAATATTCTCCCACCAGCCCTTATCTTCATCCAGTGGTGATAATCTGGGCGTATCGAAACTTTGCCATTCATGTGGTTTAGTTATATCGCCGGAAGTATATGCTACTCCTTCTTTAAGAATGCCGCGCTCATAACCTCTGGTATCGCTGCCGAAATATGACATCCAGTATTTATTGCCGAATTTCTGAGCCTTATAGCTTCCACCCCACTCATAGTCTATCAAAGCCACATATCCGGCACGCTGGTTTTCGTCCCAACGCCCGCTTCCGGCTTCCGGAAAAGATAGAATACGTCCCAATGTATCCCAATGAAGCAAATCCTCGCTTTTAGCAAGCCATGTTTCATAACCCCGGCCATCTGTGCCCGATTTACCGTTATAAATAAGATAAGACATATACCATTTCCCGTTTTCACGAAAAACAGTAGGACAATCTATCTTATGATTATTATCCGACGGAGCAAGTACTAACCCGTATTTAAACGGAGTCTTTACTTCCTCATATATCTTTTTCATAATATCTTTCGGCACAGTAATCTGTGCCGAAAGACAACCTGCAAAAGAAATAAGTAATATTATAATTACTCGAAATACATTCATATTCACCTATTTACAATCCTCACCATTAATAGAATATCCAATCTATCCGGCTCGAAGGATCATTCGCGCCCAAACCGGCATTGCGAGGATTTATTTTTTGTTCCGCTCCGGTAAAGCCTAATACCATTAATGCGCCTTTACCCAGATTCAACGTATGTTTTCCTACCGGGAAAGTATATGTGTGGACATTTACTGTTGCCCGTCCCGGAATATCGATAGCGTTGGCAATCTGCACATCTCCCTGCCCGTAAGCATTAGCGCTGGCATCGGTTTCCAATGTCGGAGCCTTTGCATATTCTTTTCGTTCGGTATTCAGATAGCCTACCAACAGATTAATGCTTTCCTTACATTCAAAAGATATGATAGTGCCTTCCTCAGCCTGCTTGTCCTGACTGAAACGGAATAGACGCATATTTTTCAATTCTTCAGAGAACTCACCTATAACAAAATCTTTATCGGAAAATACCTTCTCTCCTTTTTTCATCAGATAGCTCACCGGATTTCCGTCAACTGTAATATTCACCGGATTTAATCTCTCTATCGTTTGCTTATTATCGGCTCCGTGCTTCTTTAAAAATTCTATATTCCTTTTGAGGTTTACCAGTTCCGCTTCATAATGAGGCAACAACTCTTCCCATGTTTTATTATTTCCATCATCACCGCCTGTTGGAATCCGGCGCTGGGCTGTTTGCATGCTGTTTGCATACAGGTAGGTATCTTTTGTAAGATTAACTAGTTGCTGATAATATTCCAGACTTTTTTCTACAAGAGGAATCGCTTTATCCAAATCTGTAATATCGCCCGAATGGGTGTATCTGAGAATAAGCATGGCTGCTTTTACTTTCTCAGAGAAAAAGTTCGCAAACGCCTGATAACAGTAAACGTCATTTTTCAAACGGTTAAATTCATCTTTATTTGCAGATACCTTAGGCGTAGCTTTGTCGATCGCTTCCACAGCAGCGTTACCATGCGCAACAGCTTCACCTATCAATTGTGGAGGGGTTTCTCCTACATGCGGCTGATTGTTCCACTCTTTATTCATATACTCGATAAGCAATTCACCCTCCGGCCCGCAAGACTCATGGAATCCGGGATACACCTTCCATTTGGCCGGATTTACGAGTTGGCTAAGGAACATTCCAAGTAAAAGAGTCTGCCGGTTGCCTTCCGTGATACCGAACTTACGTAATAACTTAGGCGCTATTTCCCCCGTTTGCTCATACGCTTCGAGAATATTTCGCCCTTCTTCTCCACAACCGTATATATCGCCAAGTTGCTTAGTCCAGTATTTTATTTCATCATTTCTGTCACGGTTTACATTCCATGCATAACGAGCCCACGCTTTGTACCAAATCCAGTCACGATCCATTTCACGCAAACGCGGCTCCGTTTTATCTGCCGTATAAGGCCAGTCCCAGTACGATGCCTGCGGATACAGATGCAGAGCATTTGCACCATGAATATTATGCATAGCATGAACTGTTTTCTGGATAAAGTCCGGCGAACCATAGCGGAATGGCTCCAGATTAGCTAAAATATGTACATTGGATATATGAACCGACCCCAGACTGCTCAAATCGGTATGGATCTTCGACCAGGGACCTCCGGGTTCATAAGTTGTAAGAGATTCTCCATTGTATTTATGCATTGTATAGAGGTTCTTGTATAAAGGCAGAGCAGCATCCATTACCATTTTACAATCCGTATCATGTGCTCTCAGCACCAACGGAGGTTCTTTTGTAATATTCAGTGCTTTCAACCCATCCTTCACTCCGGGTATGATCGTTTGTGTAAACCACTCCACATCATCTTCATAGGTATCCATGGCTTCTCCGAGACAAACCAGTAATCCTACATTCGGATATTTTTCAATGAATGCAGCCACCGATTTTCTTGTATAATCCGAAATAAGTGGGGTGATAGGACGGCTTCTGTCCTGTGTTTTTATTCCGTGATGTTCAGCAAAAGGTTTCGATACCAGAATGTTGTAAAACATCTGAATAACCCATATCCCCCTTTTGTCGGCTTCTTCCGTCAGAAAAGAGAACATCTCTTCATTCTTTTTGAATGTCTCATCATCTACCTCTACCGCATAAGGATAATCTTTCAACTTTACCAATGAAGCAAACGGATGTCCGTTCCAGAGATAGAGCGAATTCATCTTATTGGCGGCAAGCATATCCAAGTATTCTATCCACAAGGCTTTATCATAGAACCAAGGGAAAGTCTCTTCTGTATAGGGATATTCATAAACAGTCCTGCCCGGCAGATAATATGGTTTCTGCACACCGATGCAGGCTCCACGCAATACCATTTCAGGCTGGTCTGTCAGATTGATATCCGAAGGAATTTTCCGGACATCTTTTATCCGGCTTATAAGTTCCATACAACCATACATCGCACCGGATGCATCATTGCCTGTAATGCGAATGGATTTACCTTCCGTGCTTATAGAATAGCCTTCCTTAGCTAATGTATCGACTGTGCTTTCTTCTACATAAATTGTATAATCTTCCGCTTTATTATTTTCTCCGGAGGCAGCAACTATCACTTCATAGTTTTCCGCTTCAAGAGTTGATTTTAATTTATCTACCCCGTATAGAATCCTGTTCGATGATCCTTGTGGAGAAACAATTACAACTTTTTCTTTTGAGCAGGATATTATCAGAAAAAAGAACGATAATAAAGCTAACAGATGTTTGATTTTCATTTTATCAGACTATTTTTTATTCGGTTTTAAATCCGCTGGAATTATTTAATATAGAATGTTAAATCCAATCTGTACTATTCTGTACTGTGCTGACAAAGATATATTTTTAACATGAGAGGAAAGAAGCCGTGAATATGCTATAAAACATATCCATGACTTTTAAGTGTACTTTTTACAATTTTGAGCAGTTCTAAACCCGGTTAAATAACCGGATCGAAAGCTTCTTAGAACTTTCCGCTTATTATATACTCCTTACCGGTATCAATCTTCACTTTATAATTGTCAGTAGCAATTTGTTCAATACTCCCAATATTTATTTTAGGTTTACCCGGTGAAGTGAAATAGAGATACCCCTCTCCTTCTGTTGCAGAAACCTTAATCTGCTTCTTATCCATATATACTTTTATATCTCCTTTCGGTGTTGGCACAGAGCCCTCCATCCATTTAAGGTCACCTAATACCGGACGAATACTGAATTCTTTATAGCCTTCTTTCTCAGGTTTCACCCCAAGGTAATACTTGCCCAATAAATATATAGGACTGGCTCCCCATGCATGACAAAGGCTTTTCCCAAAGGGACGCCCATACATGGCCAAATGCTCTGTACCGGTTTCATCGGGATTATACTTTTCCCAGAAAGAAGTCGCGCCCAAGTTGAGCATACCGCCCCAATAGTCGCGAATTTCTTTCAGCACATGTCTGTATTCTCCTAACATACATAATGCTTCCAGTTCATAAAAACGCATATATGGCGTTGTTATCTTCAATGCATCCGGATTTAGCAGGACATTGTCTTTCACTGCTTTTGTTTTCTCCGCATCCAGATAATTGAACAATACGGCAAACATGTTCGTAAAAGGAGTTACCTGCTCACTCATTATCCCATTCTCGCGGTTATGAATAAAAGCATTTTTATTTGCCGACCAAAAGGAAGTGAACAGCTTCGATTTTAAGTCTGAAGCCAAAGATGCATACCGTGCTTCATTCTCGATATCTCCCATTATATCTGCACACAACGCCATTGTTTCCAGGCTTCGGCAAAACAGTAATTGCTCGAAACTGACCTCACCGCTTTTACTCATCTTAAAATCAGCCCAGTCGATAAATACCCAGTCCCCGGCTAAGCCTTCCATCATGCCGTTGCCGTTTCGACGGGATAAACAGAAATCCATCAGTGATTGCATACGCGGATAAAATTGCTTTACAAACTCCCGGTCGCCTGTATATTGCAAATAATCATATATACCTATAAACCAATAGAATGTATAATCCATAATGGTATTCATATGGCTTGTCACAGGGTCTTTTCCTCTAAGGTTCAGCATGGTACGTGTAACCGAAGGGGAATCGAAGAATAGATAGTAATTCATCAGATAACTCTGATAAGCATCACCGCTCCAGATCCAACGGTCGCGTTTAATACCATCGATAAAAAACTCCCTCGAGGTAAGGTGCATCGTATAGGCAGAAATATCCCAGATACGGTTTATCAGTTCATCATCACATCTGAACTGCCCCCTGTGATCCAAAGGCAGATACTCATACAACATCGATACGGAAGAGTAAGACAAATCGCCTTCCGTTTCAATATATATGTAACGATAGGCTTTTGAATCTTCCAAAGTAAAATCATTCGCGGATGTATTATCTATATCGATCCGGTCTAATGTTTCGCAATGTGTAGTCGACAAGGCTTCCTCAGAGGACTCCCCGTAATATATATTCAGGCGGCCTTTTCCCTTCAACTGATGGAATTTCACATATCCGAAAGTCTCTTTTCCAAAATCAATGAGTTCTCCCGCTCCTTTCTTTTCAGTTCCGGCAGCAGCCATTGGTATAACTGCCAGTTTGAACTCTGACGGAGGAGTATCAGGAGAATTCAAGTTCCATCGTCCGGCTTGCAGGTATGCTGTACCTGAAGATGTATCGGATGCTTTACCCGACTCGTCTATCCATTCTTTATCTTCGAAAGTTACTTTCCAACTCTCATCCGAACCAAAGGTTTGTCCTTTCACATATATGGCAGGAACATGAGCCTGATTATGCACTTTGATGTTCAGGCTATGCTTTCCTGCCGGAATGATTATCTTATCATAGGCAGGCAGAATTTTCCCATCCAGTTTTATATTATACTTTCCTTCTACATATATCTCAACTTCCTCAGCCACAGGTAAGTCTAATTTTGTAGAAAATTCTACCGCGACATAGTGGCTATCCATCTTCCAGAACGGAGGAAAGAAACCTCCCCTTTCTGTACGGCGATTCTGCATTTCATTACCGAGCCATATTTCAAAATCTCCCGGATAGTATATCCATGTGGCATCCTGAGCCGATAGGGAAAACGTAATCAAAACAAAAAATAATACAGTTAATATTCTCTTCATAGTATATTATTTTATATCCTTAATCCAAGTATATTCCGGCTTCAGCCCTGCCTTTTGCCTGATAGAGTCGGAGACCATCGGGCCGTTGTTTTCCCACGTATTGCCCGGACCATTTGCATTTTGCAGGAACTTTTCTTCGGGGCACCAGTTATCTTTTACCGTGATAAATGAACTCCCTTCATCAGTATATAGGTAGAACCAATGATTAGGATCATGTACATAAGAAGGCTTGTATATATCTTCCACCACGTTTTCGGTAATAAAAGATTTAGACTGTACCGACAGTGTATATATTCCGGCAACATCATACATATGTTTTCCGTAATGATGAATATAATTGGCATGCACCATATTATTCCGCATACAGTTCACCGTTTTTGTCCATCCCCAACCCAGGCTTATACCTGTGTAGGCTACTTCATTGATTTCGTTATGCTCGATATTAATGTCTTGTACAAAACCTGCCAGAATGCCCACGCATCCCCAGTCTTCGTTTGTCACATCCGTGATATAATTGTTGGAAACAGAAATATGAGAGCAAATTTCGCGCTGGTCAACAGGGTCGTAAGGCAGATGCGTCTCCATACCGATTTCCGAAAAACGGCCTATTTGTATACCGTTTCCGGCAATATCCCTGAATAACGAGCCATTTATTCTGGATTTCTGCACTCTATCGATAAAGTCGATTCCGCATGAGCCGAGATGTTCGAAGCGGCACTGGTCAAATTCAATATTCTGAGCCGATTGTACCATTACTGCCGCCGGAGGGCGACCTACCCAACCCTGATTTTCAATACCCTTATTGAAATTACCGGGAACTCCGGGAGGTCTCAATTTATAAGCGTCCAGCAGATACATTCCGGCCTGCAACGGTACATGTCCCATCAGTGAAGGACGTACCCAGGTTGTATAGTTAAATCTGATATTCTTAAAACAGATATGCACCACCGGACGGTCCGGTGTCCCTGTTACTTCTATAAGGGATTCCAATACCGGAACAATTGCTTCGGCTACCGGCATATCCTCTCCCTGACGGGGCATATAATATATCTTGTCCGTCTTCGTATCATGATACCATTCACCCGGTTCATCCAACAGCTCTATCGCATTTGTAAAATAGAAAGCAGAGTTAAATCCCTCTTTGACCATTGGTTGCGGCCACGGATGCTCAAATTGAATACGTGCTTCCGGATTATGAAAACGGACACCTGCCGAATCTCCCTGAACGGTAATGGATTTAACCCGAAGATTGGCGATTGCCCACATCTGGTGGATAACGAGCTCAAGGTTTTCCGATTTAGTCAGTCCTTTTACAGCAGAAGCCGGAATCCAGAGAATTTCATTCATTTTATCATTGCTTCTTATCCGGTCCATTTGTTCGAAATCGGATACATTCCGCGCTCTTACAGCCTTCTTTCCATTAATCCATAGCTGGCGGAATATCAGCCTGTTTCCATTGAAGGAAGGCACATCAGCGACCCAGTATTTGCCTTGTTTTTTCCAGCCTTCTATCCGGATACCACCGATAAGGGCCACATTATCACCTTCAGCCGCTTCTATTATGGTCGGACTACTTTCCGTTCCCGAATCTTCAGGACGAATAAATATCGGTTCATACAGATTGTATGTACCTCCGGCCATACGGATACGCACAGGTTCGTCTTTTCCCGCTTTTAATAATCTCCGGTATTCCCTTGCCTCTCTTATTGCTCCATGCAAAGAGGCTTTCGGTTCAGATTGTGTACCGGAATTCCGGTCATTTCCCTGCGGGGAAACATATATCTCTACTGAAAAGACCGATAACGAGATAAAGAATAGAATCACAATATAAATTAATCTCATGGAATTTTATTTTTTGAAGTGTATTGGCCAGATTTAATATTTACATTAATTAACTATACATAGTTAAAAGGTAACAGAAGTAACAGTTTTTAGCTTTTAGCTGATAGCTATTAGCCATTAGCTTAGGCTATCGCATAAGTGGCTTTACAGTAAACAGTTAGCAGTTAACAACTTGTATCTCGTACCTTGTCTACTTGTAACTATTCCCAAAAAGGTAACAAAGGTAACAGAAAACAATGTGCCGATGTGCCAATGTTTTTAACGAAAAATGAAAAACGAAAAATATTTTCACTCTTCACTCTTCACTTTTAGTTTAAAACATTTGCTAATCAACTTTTGGCTCCGCCGATTTTCAATTCAAAGAGCTATAAGCTAATGGCTAACAGCTAATAGCTTATTACATAGATAAAGTTTCGAGCTATTGATTCACCTGAAATACAGATTTCAGATACCGTGCATTTGCCCCGTAGTTTTTCTTTACATTGTGGACATCTTTTGTATCGCGCGAACGTTCAACAACAAGCCAACCGCTCCACCCCATTTTGTCCAAAGTAGCTTTTACTTCTTTTATATTCAGTGCCGGGTCATTTTCGATCCAGTAACCATCGGTATTAGAGGCATGTATCTGAACAATACGGTCTTTTCCCAAGGTTTTCAGGTCGCTTATAATATTTCCTCCTCTTTTCAGGATAGAAGAGAAATTGACATAGCTACGGATCGAAGGAGAACTGATTTTATCTATCAATTTCGCTTCTTCCTTAGCCGGCAATGTCGTTTCTATACCGATGACAACACCTGCTGCCTCCGCTTTTTTAGCAACAACTTTCAGCCGTTCCAATACAACCGGGTACAGTTCGGGTTCTTTCACCAAATCGCTTTGGTTACCCATCGGCAGAAATGCGACTTTCACCCCGAGAGCCTTCATCGTTGCTATACATTCGTCTATCAGGCCTTCATAGTTCTCACGCCTGGCAAAAGATTGCCCGTAAAAAGCGGACACAGCGATGGAACTAAGTTCTATTCCTAAACGATTGCATTCCGAAATAAATAATTCCTGAAAATGTTTATCGGTAAATTTATTATCAAATGACACACGCTTGCCCAGTCCGCCCATATCCAGTTCAAGTCCGTCTGCGCCAAGCTCTTCGGCCAGTTCCATCGCTCCGACTTTCTGACGCTTGAGCATCATCCAGTCACAAACAGAAACCTTGTAACGATGATTATTTACGACCTGTATTTCTTTCGTCTCTTTTAAAGACGGCCACTTCATGTTTTCTATTTTCGATAATACCAATTTATCCGGATCTACAACTACATGCTTAATAGCTTTCCGCCTCCATGTATAAACGATGTGAACCAAGCCATCTTTAGTCTGTATAACAGAAGGATAAGAATACTGGCTAATCGGCGAATCTTCTACCACTAATGCCGCATACCATGTTTTTCCATCTTCCGATATAGCTACATTAAGAGGAGTGCGGGCTCCTTTTCCCCGTTTAAGCGTATCTTGAGGCAAGACATGATTATAGACCAATAACTGGCGGCCGTCCTGCAAGGTTACGGCATCTGTACCCGAATTATTATTCGGCAACATTGTTCCGGCTACAGGCGTCCATGTTTTTCCATTGTCCGAAGACCATGATTCTCCGATAGTTCTTTCCTGCGTACGGCAAAGAATCTGTAATCTTCCATCTTTATAAGTCAATATGGACGGTTGTATCGTATGAAGCTCTTTTCCTTCATTGATGGGGCCTATCATCTTCCATGTTTTACCAAAATCTTTTGTAGCTTCGAAATGAACTTTCCAGCCATTTCCTTCGGTACTCGACGGGCACAATAATGTCCCGTCTTTCAGTAAAACAGGTTTATTTTTCACCGGACCCAAAAATCCTTCCGGAAGGTCACGGGGAACCGACCATGTAACACCTCCATCGTCAGAAGTAATCACCTTCCCAACCCATCCGGCCACATTGGGACCGACTTTATAATAAAGTTGTAATTCTCCGTCCGGCACCTGATATAATACGGGATTCCATGTAGCATAACGGAGTGTATCATTTATAATCCCATCAGCTACATTCTGCGGTTCTGTCCATTTATTATTGATATAGCGGCTTACCCAGATACAAACATCGGGATTACGCTCTTTTGTTCCGCCAAACCAGGAAGCAATAAGATGACCTTCTTTGGTTTCCACTATTGTAGAGGCATGGCTTTCAGGGAATGAAGGCTTTTCACAAATAAATTCATCTGTAAGAATACCTTCTCTGAACCGGTTTTGAGCGTCTCCGTATTTACAAACAAATATATAGTCACCCGAACCGATTTCAAGATTTATGCGATTCTCTTCAACCCGGACATACTTAAGTCCTTCAACCTCTTTTACAGGTTTTCCGCTTTCGGTAATATCCTCTAATCTTGCTGCCGGTATCAGAATATTCGCCCTGCTGTTTGCCGGAATGGAAATCTTCCATGTGAAAATTCCATCTTTAAGAGTCCAGTCACTATTTACCCAGCCATATGGTGTTCTATGAGACGCTTTTGTGTAGGTAAGGTCTTCGGTTGGATTTGGCTTCATCCACAGCCATTTAAATCCCTCCCTTATCTTGTGAGACTTTATTCCGGCCAAATCTTCATACATCCATGCCAGAAGGTCTCCTAAGAGCATCACATGATTATGAGAATTCATCTTAGGGCTTGCAGTATCACCATTCCAGAGTTCCCAGATCGTAGTCGCTCCCTGTCCGACCATATATCCCCAACTAGGATAATCCTTCTGAGTAGCAATAGTATAAGCAACATCTGCACATCCCCGTTTTGTGAGTTCACGCATCAGCCACTGAGTACCGATAACACCTGTACTGATATGCAGTTTATCTGTAACTGTAATGCGGTTTATCAGGTTTTGGAAAACTCTGTCCTCATTATCTTTATCTACAATACCGAAAGCCAATGGCAGGAGATTAGATGTTACCGTATAATTACCGTATTGCCCTGTTTCCGCATTATAGAATTTCTTATTGAATCCTGCTCTTACATTTTCTGCAAGCGTCACATATTCGGCGACATCACTTTCATGGCCCGATATAACTGCAAATTCCTGTAACAATTGCAACAACTTATAAGTATATGCTGTAGCTATCAGCTGTCCGTCCGTCTTACGGGCAGGGTCCAGAGAATGGATTAGTTCTTTTGATTCAGGAGGAACGCACCAGTCTCCGTATTTATCTTTGGTCATTATATAGTCTGCATTCAGGTAATTATCCTTCATATGCATAAACCATTTTTTCATATATGGATAATGCTTCTTTATCGGTTCAGTATTACCGTATTGCTTATGGATCATGTCGGCGACAAACAGATATGTGCCCGGCCATGTCATATTATCACTATAATAGGTCATATAGTACGGAGGCGCAATATCCGACAGCTTTCCTTCCGGCGTTTGGGAATCCCTTATATCATCCAGCCATTTTATATAAAACCGTTCGTTGTCATAAACGAAACTTTCCCCGATACAACCAATAGTATGGTCGCCGAGCCACGGCTGCCTTTCGTCGCGTTGCGGACAATCAAGGGGAATGCTCTTATAATTACTGTTGATTCCCCACCATGCATTGTTATATATTTGATTCAGAATATTATTTGATGTCTCGAATGAGCCGACTGCAGCCATATCGTCATATACGACTTTCCCTTCAAAATCACTTATTGCCGGAGTTCCCGGATAACCCGTCACTTCTACGAAACGGAACCCGTGTGTAACAAAACGGGGTTCCCATTTCTCCGTACCTTCTCCTTTCATTGTGTACACATCGGTAGCTCTTGCGCTACGGAGATTTACTGTTTTCAGGCGGCCGTCTTTTTCCAGTGTTTCAGCAAAACGCAGGGTAATTTTGTCCCCTTTCTTCCCTTTTGCCTGCAAGCTAAGCCAGCCTACCATATTCTGCCCCATATCGATAACGAACGTATCTTTTGCTAAAGCCGTAACAGCCTTTGGCGTCAATACTTTCATCACCTTCATATTTTCCTGCATCTGCGCAGTAATTACACCTCCCGGGGCTTTTACCAGTCCGGCTTTCAGCCATTTTCGGTCATTATATCCGGCTGTGTTCCATGCTCCCAGCTCCTTATTCGCATCATATTCTTCTCCGTCAAAATCATTATTTGAACGGATAGGACCATCGGAAGTAACCTTCCATGTATCGTCACTGATGATGGTTTGTTTTGTTCCGTCACTATATTCTATTTCTATCTGGAGAAGCATTTTCGGATAGCCGAAAGTCTTTATTTTATGAGGTTTATAATTCTGACGCATATTGTAGAAACGCCCATTACCCAAGATAGTCGCAATCGCATTTTTCCCTTGTTTAATATAAGACGTCACATCAAAGGTATTGTACAAAACAGTTTTGAAATAGTCTGTTTGTCCCGGTGCTAAAGCCTGATCCCCGATCTTCTCACCATTGATATATAGCTCATAAAATCCTAATCCTGAAATATATGCCTTCGCTGATTTAACCTGCTTCTGGCTGGCAAACTCTTTACGAAAATAACGTGCAGATAAACGGGAATGCACCGTTTCACTATCCCAGGGGAATATCCTGTCCAGCCCAATCCACTTCGCAGACCAGTCGGAATCAGTTAATAAACCCACACTGAATTTAGCCGGAGAACTCCATGCTGTTTCACCTTTATTTGTATAAACTTTTACTTTCCAATATATCTGGCTACGGCTTGTCAGGCCTTTACCCGTATAAGGGACAAGAGTAGATGCGGTATTTTCAATTTTTCCTGAATTCCATAAATCTGCATCTGTTTCATTGAGCTTATCCAATGAAGAGGCAGCAAGTATCCGGTACGCCTTTTGCTCTACATTTCGTTCTTTCGATTCTATCATCCACCCCAGACGAGGTGTTGCCGTACCAATTCCTTCAGGATTATTTAGCATTTCGCACCTGAGTTCCTTCACATCCACCGAAAACACCAGCAGGGAACAAAATAAGGCGGAGAATATAAGTATTGTTTTTTTCATGGATTTTTTAATTTGAAAATTCAAGAATGCTGTCAACTGATTATTGTTGACTGTTAACCGTCATCAAGTTTTCTTCTACATAAGATGTATCGGCATCCGTAATAATCAGGACCCTGTCATTACCGGCCCTGTATTCTGAATCGTGAGCAAAAACCTGTCTGCCATTACCGAATTCTCCGATATATTCCACAGAACCATTTACTGGACTGTACCACCATGCTTTTTTCTTAGCTCCCGATATTTTTGTCATATCTATCTCCACTTTGCGGTTCGTATAGTTATAGACAAGAATATAATCGTTTCCACGGGTGGCAATCACCCTTTCGTATTGCAATCCGTTTGTCCCCACGATTACCGACTGGTCGGGTATCCTCTCAAAGAAAGGAAACGCCAGCATCAGGTTTTTCAGGTACTTCATTTCACGACAACCCGGATCGTTTACAGCTTCCCACCATGGCTTTTCAGCACCGAATGAAGGCTGATATCCCGGACGAAGCATCTGCATCGTAGAATTATGCCCGTAAGTATGTCCGAATGAGCCTGCAAATACAGACCAATAAGCATAACGGCGAACATCTTCTGCCTGCCAGCGACGTTCATTCACATCGTGAAGCCCATGGGGAATATCTTCATAAGAAGGCTCACCATCGATTACCGGTTTCAAAGGAGAAACAGCAAGACTCCGCCCGGCAAAACGCCAGTTGTCTTCTTCTGTATTCTCTTCGATAGGATAATCTCCATCGCCATTACGCTGATTATATCTACGATGGCCTGATTGGAACATATTGAAATCGAGCCATGGCTCATTGTTAAACCAAGTGCTGGATATCGTCCTGCCACGCGGATGGAATGTCATCAAATGATCCGGGTCTATTCCTCTTATCGTTGTTGCCAAAGTCTGCCAGACTTCCGGCTCTACATCTCCGCGGATATCGCCACCAATCAGCCAGACTATATTCGGATATTTTTTATAACGTTCCGCTAAGAACTTACCATACTCCCTAGCATCCTCAACTGTCATCTGCTTCTGTTGCACAGGCGTTCCCCAGACACAAACTATCCCGATATAGATACCGCTCTGCCGGGCACGTTCCACGATGTAATCCACATGCTGCCAATAGTTATATTCGCCTCGCTTATCTATATTCCTGAAGTCGAACCCATCAGGTAAAGCCCAGTCACCATATGCATTCATGGCAGAAACAGTATGCAGCACAGATATTTGCACCACATTGTAACCATTTCTTTTAGTGACATTCATAAAATAATCCACTTCTTCCCTATTCGACCGTGATGGCAGAAGCCAGGCTGTTTCGCCAAGCCAAAAGAAAGGAGTGCCGTTCTCATGTTGCAAGTAACGCTTATTGCCGCTTACTTTCAGCTTACCGTTATCCCAGGGCACACCCGGTTTCTTCGGCTTACCTTGAGCAGTAGATGATAAAATAATTAGTAAGAGTAAGAATATCAGTATTGTATATTTTTTCATGATAGAGGCTTATTTCTTCGTTTTGTCTTCTGATTTTTCATGTCCGATAGCAGCCCATATAAAAGGAGCCACGGATTTAGGGTCATTCAGGATTACCGGTTCACCGATATAATATTCGAAAGACCCGTCACGATATGTCTTCTCTCCTCCCAGACCGGCAACAGCACAACAATTGGTAATAGAGTAAGTACCATTGTCTTCTTTCTTCACGAATTCTTTTACCAATCCGCTAAAACCTTTATCGGCAGCAACTTTATAATCAGCACTGATATATCCCTTATTTATAGCCGAATAGAGGAAAGTAACAAACATAGCCGAACCCGACGATTCGAGATAGTTGCCTTCGCGGTCTCCCATATTAGTTACCTGATACCATACTCCGGTCTTATCATCCTGCCACCTCACAATCCCTTCTGCCATTTTTTCTATAATAGCGATCACATACGGGCGACTTGCATGATTCTGCGGAAGAAAATCCAAGACATCGACAAGCGCCATTCCATACCAACCTATGCTCCTCGACCAGAAGTTAGGAGAGTGCCCGGTGGTTTTGTCTGCCCACCTTTGTTCGCGGCTTTCATCCCAGCCATGGTAGAATAAACCTGTTTCGGGATCGTAACTGTTTTTATCCATCAGACGAATCTGGTTCAGAATATCATCGTATATCTCAGGATGATTGAAATCTCTTGCATATTCCGCTAAAAACGGAGAAGCCATATACAAACCATCGAGCCACATCTGATGCGGATAAATCTGTTTGTGCCAGAATCCGCCTTCCGATGTTCGGGGCTGCTTTTCCATCTGAACGGCTAATGTATCTATCGCTGTTTTGTAGCGGACATCTCCGGTTGCTTTATAGAGACGGAATAATATCTTACCGGGATTGACATTGTCGATATTATATTTATCCATCCTGTATGTCTTTATTTGTCCGTCCTGCGTAATCAGGCTGTCGGCATAACCTTTGGCATAATTGTAATAGGCGCTGTCCTGTGTGTAATCGAACATATCCAGCATGGCTTTAGCTACACATCCGTGAGTATATCCCCAGCGCGGTGATTTCGCTTTTTCGATCATCCATGCCTCAGGAAAACGCGTCATTTCCGACTTGGCTATTTTAACCGACCATCTGTTGTGCTGTTCTTGTTTTTTATCCCGATTACAACCAATAAACAGCAGAACTGCAAAGATTGTGAGAACAAAATATTTCATTGTTGTCTATATATTAGGTTACTATTTAGCTCCTTTGAGAGTATACGTCTTTCCCTTTTCTGTTGAAAGGTCATACAGGCGTGTTGCCTTATCGATATCTAATGGAGTAGCATGTAATGTTGCCTTATCAGAGATTAATGCAGGTTTCACTTTGGGAGTTTCAAACAGGATATTGGCATTCTCTCCTTTTGCCTTTTTCAGACCTGTACCTTTAAGCACAGAAGCAATCCGGATGCGGCAGTTTCCTCCATAACGGGACGTAATTTTCAGATTGCTCACTTTGCCGTCTTTCCAATCCATGTCGATGACAAATCCACCTCTGGCCACCAATCCTTTTACACTACCGTCTTTCCATACATCAGGAAGTGCCGGCAAAAAGTATATGAATCCATCGTGGCTTTGCATCAGCATTTCCGCGATACCTGCCGTACAACCGAAGTTGCCATCTATCTGGAACGGAGGATGAGCATCGAACATATTGCTGTATGTACCTCCTTTTTTCTTCTCATTAGTTACCAGGTCTAACTGGTTCCTTAATAGCGTATAGGCATGATTTCCATCCAATAAGCGCGCCCATAGACAAACTTTCCAACCCATAGACCAACCCGTAGAAGGGTCTCCCCGATGGGTCAAAGAATTTTTGGCCGCCTCAAATAACTGAGGTGTATGAATAGGCGATATTTGATTACCCGGATAAAGTCCGTAAAGATGAGATACATGGCGATGCTTATCGTCCGGTGAATCCCAGTCATACAGCCATTCCTGAAGCTGATTATGTCGCCCGATCTGCATTGGCGGCAATTTCTCACGCTTCATTTTCAATGTATCTGCAAATGATTTATCTATACCTAACAATTCGGATGCTTTGATTACATTGGAGAATAAATCGAATACCAACTGGTTGTCCATCGTGCACCCCGCCGTAATCGTTGCTTTCCCATTACTTCCGGCATGCGTATTTTCAGGGGAATTGGATGGTGAAACAACCAGCCAGCCATGCGCAGGTTCTTCTATCAGGAAATCGTTAAAAAACATAGCGGCACCTTTCATCACCGAATATACCGACCTCAGATAATCCAGATCGCCCGTATATTCGTACCTATACCACAAATGCTGGCTTACCCATGCGCCACCTGTCGGCCACATTCCCGAAGCAGCCCTGTCGACAGGCCCGGTAATACGCCATATATCGGTATTATGATGAAGTACCCAACCTCTGGCATTGTACATCAGTTTTGCCGTATGCGCACCCGTTTGGGCAACCTCACGAATCATTTGCAGCATCGGCTCATGCATTTCGGACAAATTGGTAACTTCCGCCGGCCAATAGTTCATTTCCACATTGATGTTACAAGTGTATTTACTGTCCCATGACGGAAGGTAACGGTCGTTCCATATTCCCTGAAGATTTGCAGGTTGCGTACCCGGCAGGGAAGATGAAATCAGCAGATAGCGTCCGAACTGGAAATAGAGAGCCGCCAGTTCAGGGTCGAATGTCTTCGCGAAGTCTCTGATACGTATATCCGTTGGCTTCTGAGATTCTGTTGTTTTCCCCAAGTCAAGAGACATACGGTTCATATATTGCTGAAAGAACGCGGTATGTTCACTTTTTGCTTTCTCGTAATCATTCGAAAAAGCTGTCTCCATATATTTCTTACATTTGGCTGTCTTATCTCCGGTTATGTCTTTATAGTTGACGAAATTGGTAGCAATAGTCACGTAAAGAATAACTTCATCTGCATTCTCCACAGATATGATATGATCCGAAACCGTATATTTCCCTCCTTTTACTTTCGGCTTCACTCTTGTCTCAAACTGTACTTTTCCGCTCTGCTTTTCATGTGCAGGGGTAATACCCGTCAATACAAGCTGGTTGTCTTCGATGAATCTCTCCACTTTTTCTTGAGGTGTGGTCAGAAAAGTGTTGCAGGTGATGCTTGCCGGTTTATCTGCTGTCAGTCTTACAATTATAGCCTGATCGGTGAAAGACGTGAAGATCTCACGCCTGTATGTTATGCCATCCACCTTATATGAGACACTGGCAACAGCATCACTTATATTCAGATCGCGATAGAAGCCGGTATATCGGTTATGTCCCGGAAAAGAGATGAAGAGGTCTCCCATACTCTGATAAGGCATTCCGTGATTTGTAGGCGACATTATTTTAGCCGTAGCCAAATCCTGAGCTTCTACATATTTCCCTTCGAAAATGAGATTACGGACTTTCTCCAGAACACCTTCTTCCAGTTTATGGGCATTACTATTGGGCGAACCGGCCCAAATGGTTTCTTCATTAAGTTGCAATTGCTCGACAGAGGGATTCCCGAAGACCATAGCTCCCAGTCTGCCGTTACCTAACGGCAAAGCCCCGTTCCAATCCAAAGCCGGTTTGTCATACCAGAGCTTCATGCCTTGCCGGGCATTAGCTACTAAAGCCAGACTTATAAATAATGACAATATTATTCTTCTCAACATCAATATCTTATTAATCAATTATACCAACGTTTTTCAATACTTCCAGCAGAGCCTCTTTTCCTTTGATTGCATTTGCCGGCAGTTTTTCACCATTTTCACCAAATGTGCGCATCTGCAATTCTTTCTCAATAGTTACCTTCGACTCATCAACCATATCGTGATTTAAGCCTAAATACTTAGTAATAAAGCTATACATAGCCATACGTTTCGAAGGACCATAATCATGTCCTTCGGTTGGAAAATGCATATTCTCTATATTATCTTCTGCTCCGTAGAATCCATAGACTTTTTTAAGGTATGGTAATTCCAGTCCGGGAACAGAACTTGACCAGTCTTTCCCGTCTGTCAATGCCAATTGCGGTTTCGGTGCGAACATAGCGGCAATCTCCGCATTATTGGTACGTCCCCCGCATAGATGAGCCGGCATGCCGCTCTCGCAAGGACACCCGCCTACAAAATGCGAGGATAGCATAACAACCGGAATACTGACAGTTATACGGTCGTCGATAGCAGACATCATCATCGTCATACTACCTCCACCCGAGCCGCCGGTTATACCCACTTTGGTCGCATCTGCTTCTTTCAAAGACAGAAGATAGTCCAGAATTCCAATAGCATTGAGTGTCTGTATGGTATTGGCCGCGCTCAGACGATGCAATGTTCCATCAAACTGAAGGAGGCTTTCTCCCCACGCAAACAAATCCCAACTTACTGATATGGCACCCATACGGGCTTGTGTAGCGCAACGCATTTGCTGGTCTTCACGGTAGCGGCCGTTTCCAAAATGCCCGTTGGGATTGAGTATCACCGGACATTTACCTTTTATCTTTGCAGGTTTATAGATTGAGCCGCACACATAAATTCCGGGAAGGGTTTCTATGGCAAAGTTCTCAACTGTATAACCATCGTATTTCCTTTTTGGTGTTAGAATAATTTTCGACTCAGGCTTTGCCGGCATTGGAGAGACTCTTAATGCTTCAGGTAAACAAGCCTTTAATTCAGCCTTACGTTTTTCCCATGATTCTTTGTCAGAATAAAGGGTTTCGAGATAGTCCAGAAACTTTTTGCCTTCCTCCTCAGTAGCACGGGCATATTCAAACTCCTTTATCTTATATTTGCCATTATCCATGACAAACTTGTAATCGAAAGGAGCCAATACGGCAATGAGGGATTCCTCCGCGCTCCACGGTTTTATTCTCCAATCGGCATATTTGAGTATCTTGCCGTCTATCAACCTGGCATCGTACTTTACCTCTATATCAAACCTGTTTTCAATGTCACGCAATACATCTATCAGCGGGCGCGAATAGGCGCTATCCGCCGTCTGCGTATTTTGAGCAAAAACACAAACGACAGACAGAACACATAGTATAAGTATATAATACCCCTTTTTCATATCTCTCAATACTATTGCATTACAATATTCGCCGACTTATTCAGTCCCGCCCCCCTATCAACAGGCATAGCCAATCGCTCCAAATAGTTATTCTTCAAAATGATATTATCAGTCAGACTTCCATCCAGTTTTATAAAAGACCGGCTACCGGTTTCAGGAAAACATCCCTGAATAAACAGATCTTCCACATCGGCCACTTCCAATACAGGTTTATCCTGCAATGGTTTAGGATTATAAATATTATTGATACGCAGGTTGGAAGACTCGCTTATTTTGAACGCAGCGCCTATTTCAGTCGCGACTCTGACATTATTCAATGTTATATTCTTAGCCTTGTTTATTTCGAAACCCGTTTTTGCAGCTATATTAATATCAGTGAATGTAATGTCTGATATAGGGGCTTCTTCTATTCCCAAAACAGTACAAGCCATGTTCACATCCGAACCTGTAAGACCCGATATATGAATATTACGAAAAATCGGAGTCCGTTCTGATAAAGGCTCGGCCGGAACATTAGAATAGAACAGGTTCAGGGTTATAGCTTCCCTTGGAATATTTTTCATTACAATATTGCTCACCCGTATTTCCTCGACAATACCGCCACGGCCTCTGGTTGATTTCATGCGAATACCCCTATCCGTACCATCGAATACACAGTTAGAGATAGTCACTTTACGCACATCGCCCGACATTTCGCTCCCTATAACGACACCTCCATGTCCTGCAAGCATTACACAGTTTGTTATTGTTATGTTTTCACAAGGAGTAGCATACCGGCGTCCCTGCAAATCGCGTCCCGACTTCAATGTGATGCAATCATCCCCTACTGTTATATGGCAATTGGCGATTATCACATTTCGGCATGACGACGGGTTGATACCGTCTGTATTCGGTGCGTCCGGATTGTTTATAGTAACTCCGAGAACGCTTACATTTTCGCAAAATTCGGGGTTGATAGTCCAGAACGGGGAATTTATAATTGTTACTCCTTCCACCTTAAAACCCTTGCATTTATAAGGTTGCATCAATGGCGGACGAAAAAAACATTTATCCAATGTGCGCTTCCAGTCCGAATTTTCTTCAACTGTAAAACCGGGATTTTCTTTCTCCCACATTTGCCGGTACCCTTCCAGTTCTTTCCTAAAGGTTTCGTCTTTATGCGCGCCTTCGATAGCAAATGTTCCGTACCACCACTTTTTCCCGTTTCCGTCGATGGTGCCTTCTCCTTTGATAGTAATATTCTCTTGTTCGTATGCATAAAACAAAGGGCAGAAACTCTTCATAACCATACCTTCATAACGCATTTCTACAAAAGGAATATACTCCGACATATCATCGGTAAACTTAATCGTCGCACCTGCTTCTATGTCAATAGTTATATTACTTTTCAATACAATAGGCCCTGTAAGATATGTACCTGCAGGGAAAAACAATGTACCTCCACCGTTTTGGGAAAGCTTGTCTATCGCCTTCTTAATAACAGCAGTGTTGGATACGTTGCCATCTGCCTTAGCCCCAAAGCTTTGCATATTAATAGTTTCAGCTTTGGAGGCTATGGACAGAATAAAAACAATGGTAAACAGTAGTATTTTTTTCATTCGTAAATGTTCTCTATTTTAACAGATTATCTAACTTAGCGACAGCAGACTTAACTTTCTCCTTTTCAGGGTCTTTAAATAAATTAAAAGGCTGAGCCAGAAAATCGCTGCAAATACCTTTCAATGCAAGTGCCGTTTTAATACCTTTGATATAACTGGAACCGAAACGTCCGATACCATATAACTCTTTACTCACAGCCATCATCTTGTCCTGCAATTCAATAGTCTTATCCACATTTTTTTCTGCTGCTGCATTATATACATCTACAAATATCCGGGGGTAAACATTCGCACCCCCCGAAACTCCTCCGTGTGCGCCAACCAATACAACAGAAGCCATCATTTCTTCAGGGCCTACGAATAACCCGAATTCGGGATGGTCTCTGAACAATGTCAGTAATTTACAGAAATATACGCCATTGGCAGAACTATCTTTCAATCCGATTATATTCTTATGTTGCGATAACGCCAGAACGGTATCAGGTTCAATCATTGTCTTCGTATGCGAAGGCATATTATACAGATACAATGGAAGCGGGCATTTATCTGCCAGCAATTCATAGTATTCAATCAGTTCGGGCTGCCCCAAGGCAAAATAATAAGGAGGCGCGGCAACCAGAGCAGCAGCCTTATATTCAGCAGCAAACCCGGCAAGTTTTATACTTTCATACACCGAAGTATCTGTTATGCCGACAAGAACAGGCACGCGTCCATTCACAGCCAGACAAGTATGTTTGATGAGTTCTTTCTTGATATTGATACTAAGGTGCTGGGCCTCGCCGGTAGTCCCTAAAATAAAAATACCGCTTACACCTCCCGATATAAGATGCTCTACCAGATTATTAACACCTTTCACATCCAGCGTGTCAGTATCTGTTAGCGGAGTTATCATTGGAGGGATAATTCCCTTTAGTTGGAAAATTGGATTATTTGAGTTCATTATATTTTCAATTTATCTTATAGAATAAATATTTAATCATCTGTTTTATTTATAGCTGTAGGCTTCAATATCGTCAATTGCAAAATAATTGCAATAAGGACAACTATGGCTAAAAGGGCAAAGTCACGCCCCATATTTCCGGCATCGGCCGATTTTCCAAGAACATTCGTTATCACTGCTCCGGCTGAAATTCCGGCTAAATTCAATAATCCATAACCTGTTGCCCTGTAACGAGGGGAGACAAACTGACAAAGGATCGGCATATTGTTTACATCAAACATACCAAAACCAAAGCCAAAGAAAATGGCTCCGGCAACAATAATAACCAGGCTATTACCGAAAGCCAGTAATAAAAGGGCAGGCAGCGTTAAAGCTAAACCAATAACTCCCGTATAAATACGCCCTTTGATATTTTGCTGTACCCATTTATCCGATAAATACCCACCGATAAGCACGCCAACCAACGAAGCCATAGCAATAGTAATAGTAGCCATTGGCCCTGCATGTTCCATATCAATATTCAGACTGGTGGAGAATAGTGTCGGCAACCAGTTTTTAGTTGCCCAGCCCGGCAAACTCGGAGCCGAAAAGTAGAATAATATAACCCAAAAAGAGATATTACCAAACAGTATCCCCAAGCCTTTGAGCATAGCTGAGAATTCTTTCTTAATAGATTTCTTTTCTTCCGGTTTTACTGTGTATGCTTTATGTTCTTTCAAAAACAATATAAGTACAATACAATATATGATACCTATCAGTCCGAATGTATGAAATGTCATCTGCCACGAGAAACTACCGGCCACAACAGCACCAAAGCCGCCCAATGCCTGTCCTAAGTAAACTCCCGTAGTATGAAAACCAACTGCAAGCGAACGGGTTTTTCCTTGATGATAATCAGCTATTAGTGACAATCCCGCAGGAATATAAAAGGCTTCACTTATCCCCATAACCGCACGTAAAATATACAATTGATCAAACGAAGTAGCATATCCCATCAGTAAGGTAACAGCCGACCACGTAAATAAACTTCCTACAATAAGCCATTTACGGTTCAGACGGTCTGCAATAATGCCCGATAACGGACTCATAAAAGCATATATCCATAAGAATATGGCCATTAAACGCCCAAAATTAGCTGCCGATACCAATTCCGAAATATCTTCCATCATAGCAGGACGCATGGTAGACAGCATCTGCCTGTCCATATAGTTCAGCAGAGCAACAAACCATAACATCGCTACGACCAGCCAGGGGTACGCCTTTTTGCCTTTCATGAGAATATTTCCTGGGGTTTATCTTATTTATATAAAGGGCCGTATGCTTCACAGGCTCTGTAATCGGAACCTTCTGCATCCGAGCCGAATGCAGCCCATGATGATGGACGGAATATTCTATCCTCGTCTACATTATGCATACATACAGGAATTGAAAGCATAGAGGCTAATGATATCAGGTCGGCACCAATGTGACCATAGCTTATAGCGCCATGATTAGCGCCCCAATAATTCATTACTGAATATACATCTTTAAAATGACCTTTTCCGGTAAGCCGGGGAACAAAGAATGTGCTCGGCCATGTCTTATCCGTGCGTTTATCTATTTTGTCGAATACTTCCTGCGGGAAAGTAGCTGTCACCCCTTCCGCGATCTGCAATACAGGCCCAATACCTTTCACAAGATTAATCCTGCACATAGTAACAGGCATTCCGGGTTCGGTCAGAAATTTAGAAGAATAGCCTCCTCCCCTGAAGTATTCGAGCGAAGCAGGATACCATTTGGTAGCACCCAGCATCTTATCTACTTCTTCCTGATTTATCTTCCAGAAAGGTTTCATTACAGGCTTTCCATCTTCGCTTTGACGACCTGTACCATCCAAGGTACAAGAACCCGAGTTAATTAGGTGAATTGCGCCATCAGCCAATACTCCTTCCGGCTTCCAGCCTGTAACCCGTTGGATAGATGCCGGACTCCAGTATGTTCTGACATCGGCAAATATCTGTGCTGTATTCGTCAGTAATTTACCAAATAACATGCTTATACCATTCAAATGGTCATCTTCCGTAGCAAAAGCAAATGGCTCACGTATTCCATTCCAGTCGAAAGAAGAATTAAGGATTGCCTCCGAAAAATCTCCGTTCGGTAAAAAGTCCGTCCACTGACGCTGTCCCTGAAATCCTCCGGCAATGGCATTATGCCCCATCGCTTCTTCGGAATAGCCTATTTTATGAAGTTTATCATTACCTATCATCAGGTCTCTCATAATCAGAGTCATCTTGACAACAAATTCCCAGTCCTTATCTTTTTGTTGACGGGAACGCTTCAAATGTTCAGGATTATAATCATCACCTTCATTTACAGCACAATTTTTTATAGTCCATTCCAAGCCCTTTTTATACTCGTCTTTGTCATATATTTCGAGTTGTATACGGCGGAGAATCTCCGAAGAGTCTACAAACTCGGAACGCAAGCCTAAATATTCCTGTAAAAATTCAGGATTAACGATAGAACCCGCTATCCCCATAGATACACTTCCGATTGCCAGATAAGACTTGCCGCGCATAATAGCGACAGCCAATCCGGCTTTAGCGAAACGTAATAATTTTTCCTGCACATCTTCCGGAATAGACATATCACCCAAATCCTGCACATCATGTCCGTAAATGCCAAACGTAGGCAAGCCTTTCTGACTATGCGCTGCCAGCGCCGCTGCGAGATAAACAGCACCCGGACGTTCCGTCCCATTAAATCCCCAGATCGCTTTCGGAATAAGCGGGTCCATATCGATAGTTTCGGAACCATAACACCAGCATGGAGTTACCGACAAAGTCAGCCCTACATTATTCCTTTTGAACTTTTCGGCACAATTAGCCGCTTCTTTTACACCACCAATACAGGTATCTGCAATAATACATTCAACCGGGCTTCCATCGGGATAACGAAGATTTTCAGCATAGAATCCGGCTACATTCTTAGCCATATTCATGGTTGTTTCTTCCAACGATTCTCTTATACCTTTCCTGCGTCCGTCAATAATCGGACGTATACCAATTTTTGGATACTCATTATTCTTCATGATATTATATTTTTTAATCCACTAAGTTGAGGATTGTTTTATCTGTAAAAATGAGGTATGACTCTTCTTTCGCGAAGAACCATCCCAATTATATTAAATATCAGTTTATTCGCCTTTCTTCTCACCAAATTCGGTTTGTTGCAATTCAACCTCATTCAGTGTTTTTCGTTTTTCGTCCTCGGACATTTGCCGTTTATATGTACCGGAATAAATCGAGTTTTGATTTACCTGCGGCTTTTCCGAATATATCAACCGGTGCTTGGGAGCAACACTTTCAAATTCTATTCCGGCAGGAGTCGGGGCATGCTCGCCTTCGAACAAAACACGGGCATGAACTTTAATTTTTCCCGGATTCAAAGTTGAACGGATGAGTACCGGTGCAGAGCCAAATTCTACGGCTCGCGGATTTGCTCCTATCATTTCATCTCCGATTATTTCACCCTCTCCTGTCACTGTAAACAATATTTGTTCTTTTGCCAGTCTTCTCACATTTCCCTCATCATCTGTGACCTCACAAATTACAGGAATAAAATCAGATGCATTTGCAATTAAACCCTGCCCTTCATTATCAAGAGAAAGCCTCAATTTGGAGGATCTTCTCGAGGGCATTCTCTTTGTACTGCAAACCACCTTACCATCAATCAGGCCTTCTGCAACAAACGTTACTTTCTGCCATTGCTTTTCTACATATGGATAAATCCTCATTTTATTGAAATCATACACATTCTTAAATGTAACAGGAGGATTAGGCATACCATATTGCCGGCGTACCACCTTTTGTACTAAGGTATCTGTCCCATACATTATTAGCCTTACCTCGTCACAGTTAGTAAATACCGTAACATCTGGACTTGAAAATGGAGATATTTCATGCGCAATAAAGACCATCGGCCCTGTCTCCGAAAACGGGTGCTTTAACAAAGCACTTACCTGGCTTTTAAACATATAATATGAATATTTCGGCTGGCGGAAAGCATCCATTATACCGCCCCAATACGGATCGGGATGATAGCCTCTCTGATGATCGAAAGGATGCCAGAGCGCCCCTCCGATAAACTGCCTGCCTTCGGGATACATCTCATCATATGCTATTGCCAGTTGAAGAGCCTGCGTAAGAAGCGGGCCTTCACCCCAGCTTCTCGATGCTCTGTTATTTGTATTATGAGCATACCAATCATCAACATTCTCTCCAAATTCGCGGGTAAAAATGCATTGTTTAAAATTGCCCACATCTTTTGGCCAGCCATACACTACTTCATAATTGTCTGCAACGCCTGCCGAATGATGGTCAGCCACACAAGCTGCACCCGGATATTCAGTTTGCGTAATCTCTCTTACTTTCAAAGAAAACTCCAATGGGAAACGAGTCTCATTCAAAATAGGCTCCCACATCAAGACAGATGTATGATTCCTGTCGCGACGAATCATATTACGTATATCGTCATAAACCAGCCCGGCAAATTGGGGGTCTTTATTCCAGTATTGCCAGCCGGGAGTTGCTACGATAACAAACATACCCAATTCGTCACACGCATCCATAAACGAAGGGTCCTGTGGATAATGGGCAACCCTGATTATACGGCAACCTGCATCCCTGAGTTTTTTTGCATCTTTCCAATGCTGGCTATTAGGCATCGCATTGCCGACATAAGCAAAATCCTGATGCCTATTGGCACCGATCAATTGCCCGAAAGGT
>X355_Hoffmanns_Two_toed_Sloth__coassemble_1932_pt1 | contig 35107 bp, 17 predicted proteins | sample X355_Hoffmanns_Two_toed_Sloth__metabat2_low_PE_021 | metagenome-assembled genome bin X355_Hoffmanns_Two_toed_Sloth | reverse complement strand
CACAAAAATAGACTCGATAACTTTTTTCTTTATACGAATTTGCGACATAAAAATATCTGAAACTGCTTCGGTATTTGATTCGTACTTTTTAGTCTTAAATTCGTACTTTCCTCAATGTTAAAGCATTTGGAGACAATTTCTATATATCTTTTTTATATCAAACAATATCTAAAAAGTACTATATTTGTAGCACTTTGTTATCTCACTATTCAATATTCCACTCTTACGTTTAATTGTGGAATAACTCTAAAAAAGCCAACACCATGAAATACAGCTCACAACTAAACAGGCTTGTGTTATTTACAATCTCAATAATTTTATCCAACTCTATATGTGCTTATAGCCTCCGGCAATATTCAAGTAAAAACGGGCTTTCCAATAGCGCGATACTATCAATGTATCAGGATAAAGGAGGCCTCATGTGGTTTGGTTCTTGTGAAGGATTAAATATGTTTGATGGTTTAAGGTTCCAGGTCTTTATGCCCTCGAATGAGGAGAATATCCTGTCCGGAAATATAATTGAAAGTATTCTTGAGGCAGAAGACAATGCGCTGTGGATACAAACAAATTATGGATTAGACCGTTTGGACAAGCAGCTCAAGACAGTCCGTACCTTTAAGGAATTTAAGGGTAAAAACTGGGTTATCAAAAATACGGCAAACGATATTTTTGTTGTAAAGAACGATAATTACCTTTACTATTATGTCGCAAAAGAAAATAAATTCCATAACATATACATAGAGAATCTGGTATTCGATGATATTCTGCAAATTGTTATTGATAAAGGAAATACCTTATGGATTTTCATGAAAAACGGTAAATATTTCAGTTATGGCGTTCATTTGGATGAGAATAAGGAACTAACCCTGACCAAAAAGAATTATTTTACTAATAAAGAAAATATTATCTGGTGTTTTTATGAGGATGGTATCTTCTATTTTGTAGATGACACCTATGCACTATATGAATTTGATCCTATTTCGAAGAATAAATACTATATACATGACATATCTGCCGAGGTGGTCAAATATGGAGATATATCATCTATCATCAAATATAAGGATAACTATTTCATCGGATTTAAGAATAGCGGCCTGATTATACTGCAACATATGCCAGAACAAAAAAAGCGTTTCTCTATATATGAAGTAGATATAAAATCGGGTATTTTTTGCTTGATGAAAGATAAATATCAGGATATTGTGTGGGTCGGGACCGATGGGCAGGGAGTATATATGTATTATACCGATTCGTATACAATAAAGGCGACATTGTTCCGGGATCTTCCTCATAATATAAACAATCCCATAAGAACATTCTTTCTCGATGATAAGAATACATTATGGGTTGGAACAAAAGGGGACGGTATCCTTTCTCTTGGCGGTTATGATATTGCAACAAGCAGCCAGGCTACATCGGCTCAATTTCAGACAATTAATAGTCAACTGAAAGATAATTCGGTTTATACAATAGTTCCCAGTAAAAAAAATATCTTATGGATAGGAAGCGAAAAAGGAATAAATTATTATTCATATAAGGATAAAAAAATCAAGAATATAGATGTCTCCATAGACGGAAAGCCTGTACAATATGTTCATTCGATATGCGAATTTAACGACTCCACACTTTGGATAGCCACAGTAGGTGAAGGTATTGTAAAAGCGCGTTTGGGCGGAGACAATGACAATCCCGTAATAAGTAATGAAAAATTGTTTTTGTTTGATGAGGGCAAATTTTCTTCAAACTACTTTTTTACGACATATAAAGAAAACGATTCTGTTATCTGGTTTGGAAACAGAGGATACGGCGCTTACAGGATTAATAATTATACTGAAGATATTGAAACTTTCACCTTTGACCAAAACGATAGAAATCAGACGTTAAATGATATTTTTTCAATTCTGAAAAACAAAGACGGCTATTGGTTTGGAACAAGTTACGGACTAGCGCGGATGTATGATGACGGAAAGAAACAAACTTTTGATAAAGAGAACGGATTTCCTAATAACGCTATTCATGGTATCCTCCAGGATTATTATAACAACCTATGGCTAAGCACAAATCAGGGGCTTATCAAATTTAATATAGCACAAAATACATTTCAGACATACCGGCAACATAACGAACTGGAAGTGACTGAATTCAGTGATGGCGCTTACTTTAAGCACGAAAACACAGGTGTCTTATTTTTTGGCGGCATTAACGGATTTATAACAATTATCGCCAATGAACTAGCAAAAGAGGATTATAGTCCGCCTATACAGTTCAATGGTTTATCCATATTCGGTAAAGAGAATAATATATTCGACTTTTTAGAAATAAACAATGAGGATAAAACGCTGAAACTAAATTACAGGCAAAATTTCTTTTCTGTATCTTTTACTGCTGTGGACTATATACATGGCAACGATTATACTTACTTCTATAAACTGGACGAATTGAGTACGGACTGGATTGATAACGGCACTTCCAATACAGCAGCATTTACGAATATTTCTCCGGGTAAGTATACTTTGTTGGTGAAGTACAGGAATAATATAACCGGAAAGGAAAGCCCTGTACAATCTTTATTTATAGATATACTCCCTCCCTGGTATCTCACCAACATGGCTTATCTGGTATATGCCATCCTCTCCCTTTTCATCCTGTTCATTATCATACGGTTCTCTATCAAATGGTATAAGATGAAAAAGGATAACATTATAGAAAGGCTGAACCGTCAGCAACGGGAAGAAATTTATGAATCCAAACTTCGCTTCTTTACTAATATTACGCACGAACTATGTACTCCTCTGACACTGATATACGGCCCGTGCGAAAAGATACTTTCATATAAAAATACAGATAATTATATAAACAAATATGCAACCCTTATTCAGCACAATGCCGAAAAACTAAATGGCCTGATTTCCGAGCTCATCGAATTCAGACGATTGGAAACAGGTAATAAGACCCTTGAGATAAGGAATCTTTCCGTATCGGAGTTAACCCGGAATATAGCAGATTCGTTTACAGAACTAGCTGAAGCTAAAGGCTTCGAATATGAAGTCAGCATTGAAGAAAATGTTTTGTGGAACACCGATCCGGGTTGCTTATCCAAGGTTGTAACCAACCTTATTTCAAATGCTTTTAAATATACATCCGATAATGGGAAAATAGGTTTTGAGCTATTTGTCAAAGGGGGAAAACTTAATATTGCAGTCTCAAATACAGGAAAAGGTATTAAGAAAGAAGATATAGCCAAGATTTTTGACCGCTATACAATTCTTGACAATTTTGAAGGACTGAATAAGAATAAAGTGTCTCCAAGAAATGGTTTGGGGCTGGCGATTTGCCATAATATGGTAAAATTACTTGAAGGTGAGATAAATGTATCCAGCACTCCTAATGAAGTGACCGTATTTACTGTAACTCTTCCTGTTGTGGAAGTTACTGACAACTCACCGGTTTACGACAGTACAGAGCTGAGCCTTATAGAAGAAACCCTGCCTGTTAATCCGGAAAACTCACCCATACCGGATGATTACATACTGCCCGGATATGATAAAGAAAAGAAAACAATAATGATTGTAGACGATGATCCGTCTATGCTGTGGTTTGTAACGGAGATTTTTATAGAACAGTACAATGTAATACCTATAAACGATGCGAAGGAAGTAATACCTTGCCTGAAAAAGAGCCTTCCCGATCTTATAATTTCAGATATAATGATGCCTGATATCGACGGATTGTCACTAACAGCCTCAATAAAGGCGGATAAACTCCAAAATCATATTCCTTTAATTCTTTTGTCGGCTAAAAATACCGAGGAAGACCAGATCAGAGGGATTGATTCGGGAGCTGAAGTGTATATCACCAAGCCATTCAATGTAAAGTATCTGGAAAAAGTGGTCGAACGGTTAATTAAAAGAAAAGAAGATTTACAGCAGTATTTCTCTTCGGCTTTAAGCTCTTTTGAAGTAAGTGAAGGGAAACTTACGCATGAGGAAGACCGAAGATTCATGGAAAAAGTCTATGAAATAATAGAAACGAATATAGCAAATCCTGATCTTTCCGTAGATACTATCAGTTCTTCCTTAGGATATAGCACCCGCCAGTTTTATCGGAGACTAAAAGATATTACTCCCAAAAAAACAGTCGATATAATTAAGGAATATAAACTGGATGTGGTAAAAAGGTTGTTGATCAGTACAAATTTATCTGTTGATGAAATTATGGATAAAACAGGCTTCGTAAACAGAGGAAACTTTTTCAAGATATTTTTTCAGAAGTTTGAAACAACACCTAAAAAATACAGGGAAGAAGTCCGTAAGAATGCAGGAAAATCTACAGACGCCCCTTTATAAATTATTGTTCACATCTATATGCATTAATAAGTATATAGATGAGATAATCTGTATATTTACCGTAGGCTCTAATTATTCTACGAAGTTCAAATCTCTGAATCTTAAACTAATCTATTACAGTTGTTCAAGATATTCGGTAGGGCTTTCACCATAAATATCTTTAAAACATTTAGCGAAATAGGATGGAGAAGAGAATCCGGCTTTATATGCCACTTCGGATATCGATTTAACTTTGCTGTTCAGCAATTGTTTTGCGTATTTAAGCCTTACTATCCTGATCAACTCGTTAGGAGAATAGTTTGTTAAAGATTTTATCTTTCGATAGAGTTGCGAACGAGATAACTTGAGATGATCAGCCAGTTCGTCCACATTTAATTCCGAATTGGAAATATATTCTTCAACATAAGCCTGAAAGTCATTGATAAAGTTTTGCTCCATCTCTCCCAACGATTCTTTTTTTGTGTCATTTATCAGGTTGTTACCAAAAGCCTCCTTTATTTTCTGACGGTTCTCTATCAATTTACGCACCCGTATTTTCAGCAGGTGTGCATTGAATGGCTTGGGGATATAAGCATCCGCACCACTTTCAAAGCCTATTAATTTTTGCTCATCGAGGGAACAGGCAGTCAACAAGATAATAGGTATATGGTTGGTCGATACATTCTCTTTCAACAGACTACATAGCTCAAATCCATCTTTTCCGGGCATCATTACATCACTGATAATAATATCAGGAATGAACTTCTTTGCCTTGCTAAGCCCGTCTACTCCGTTATCTGCCGTTATGACATTATATTCTTTGTTGAGTATATGCTGAATGAATTTACACATATCGTAATTATCCTCGACGACCAGCACCACAGGCTTATCCTCATCTTCAGAGGTTGTTAATTGTAGCTCCGGCCCAATCTCATCTGTCTCTGACTCGAGTCTGGATTCTGTATATCCTGAAACATATGAATCGTACATCGCCGGATTGTCCAGAACAAGAGGCAACAGGACACAAAATGTAGTCCCCGCACTTTCGTCACTCCACACATCTATTTTCCCTTTATGTGCCTCTACAAGCGCAGCAGTCAATGAAAGGCCTATACCTGTACCCTCACTACCCTGATCTACCTTATAAAAACGATCGAAGACATTTCTCAATATTTCGGGCGGTATATATGATCCACTATTAAATACTGATAATTCGGCAAAATCCCCTCTTTCCAGATTCTTCTTTTTTAACTTGACCTTAACTTCTCCTGATATATTTACAAACTTCAATGCATTTGATATAAGATTAAAGTATATCTTTTCTACTTTTTCTTTATCAAAAACCATATCGAATGAAGTACCATCTGTCGAAAAAGAGAAGTTCACTCGTTTACGCTTAATCCATTCACTGAATAATGGATTTACATCTTCTATAAATTCTTTCAGGTTCCCTTCCGAAAAATGCATATTCATTTTGCCATTTTCATAGCTCCTAAACTCAATAATTTCAGAAATGAGATACAATAGACGGTTACTATTTTTCTTAACCAGGGTAAGTAGTTCATGTTGCTCCTTCGTCAGATATCCGTCGGTAAGCAAAGATTCTACAGGTCCCAGTATGAGAGACAAAGGTGTCTTGAACTCATGAGAAATATTAGTAAAAAAGACTAATTTGGCATGCGTCGCCTCTTCCAATTGTTTCGATATAGCCAGCAATTGTTCTTTCTGCTCCCTGAGTTCTTCTGCCTGACGTTTTATTTCTTCATTTTGATGAGCAAGCAGCCGGTTCGCTTTACTTTTCGCCCGGTAAGCTTTAAATGAAACGAGCAAAAAGAAGGAAATAAGAACAATGGCTATAATAGAAATATAAAATAACGTTTTCTGATTGGTATACCTTACCAAGCTATCGTTTAATGAAGAATTTATAGAATCTATCTTCAACTGCTGTTCGGCTATTTGTTCGGTCTGCAACTGCAATACCCGCACATTGCTTTTATCAATAACGGTAGTGTACAATGTGTTTTCCCTATGAAATGGCTGATTTTTCAATATCTTCATTGCCAGATCAACAACTTTATCTCCTCCCGTAGGATAAATGAAAGATGCGTCCTGAACATTATTCTGGATATTCTGGATTCCTCCGCCTTCACCGGACAGTGCATCAACCCCTATAATAAATGGAGTCTTTCCTGTATACTTCCGGGATGCTTCGTATACACCTGCAGCCATCGGATCATTCATAGCAAACACCAGGTCTATATGTTCATATTCGCGCAATATATGGCTCATCTGAAGTTTAGCTTCCTCTTTCAGAAAATTTCCACGAGCCTCGGCAATAATCTGTATTTCAGGATAATTCTTTAGTCCATCAATAAATCCTGCATGACGCTCAGCGTCGGAAGTAGACCCATTCCATCCTCTCATCTCAACGATGTTTCCTCTTCCATTGAGTATACCTGCAGCATAAAGCCCGACTTCTTTGCCAATCTGATAATTATCGGCACCTACATAAGCTGTATAATCCTCTGTATCTATTCTTCGATCGACTAATATAACAGGGATGCCGCTTTTATAGGCTTTTTGTATTACCGGTGTCAGAGCTTTCGATTCGTTAGGTGATATAATCAGGAGATTCACACTTTGTTCTATTAACCATTCGATATCTTCTATCTGTTTTTGTGTATCATCTTTTACGCTCCGGATGATAATATTTGCATCCTTATGAAATCCGATTTCGCGTTGCATCTCATTATTCATCGTTTCACGCCACAGATCATCGCTACACTGCGATACACCTATGGTATAACGAGTATCTTTGTCTTGCTTACAAGATAAGAAGAGAAATAAAGCGATAAAACAGAGCAAAACTTTAATTTTCATGGCATCAAATTTAGAACAAAGTAATAAAAGTACAAAAAGCACTATTATGTTTAAATGGTGCTTTTTTAACAATATATGATAATAGATTAACCTCTATTGTGGAACAGGTCTAAATAAGCATCAGCCAGTTTCGGCATTGCTCCATGTTGCAAACAGACGTAGGCAGAAACCTCTACTGCTAATTGATGGGCATCTTCCATCCGCTCTCCATGCAAATATGCCGCAACAAAAGCCGCCGTAAAAGAGTCTCCGGCACCAACAGTATCCGCGACATGGACTTTTGGTGTAGGCTGGTATGATGTCTGGCGAGCAGTAAATACGAAGCTGCCTTCAGTTCCTTTTGTTAAGATAAGAATATTAAGATTATATTCATCGAGAAGCCTTTTACAGATATCCTGTTCCTCTCCATTCCAATCGAAAAGGGCTGCGATTTTAATAACCTCTTCATCATTAATCTTCATCATATTAGCCATTTGCAATGATTCTTCTATGATCTCTTTGGTGTAATAATCTAAGCGTAAGTTGATATCGAATATCTTCAGACTGTCTTCGGGCATAGCAGCCAGAAACTTGCGGATAGTCTCACGTGAAACAGCACTTCGTTGGGCTAAGGAGCCAAAACATACAGTCTGCGTATTTTTTGCCAGATTCTCGGTACGGGCCGTAAATGGAATATTATCCCAAGCTACGTTTTCACAAATCTCGTATTGCGGTACGCCCGATTTATTAAGCGTAACTTGTACTGTTCCAGTTGGATAATCGGTTGTTTCAATCAAGTAATTCAATTTTTTATCTTCTAAGCCCGATAAGATTTCTTTTCCCAAAAGGTCTTCACCAATCGCACTTACTGTATATCCGTTGAATCCGAACTGAGATACATGATAAGCAAAATTAGCGGGTGCTCCTCCCAGAACTTTACGTTCAGGGAATACATCCCAAAGAATTTCACCTAATCCTACTACAATATTTTTCATTTTGTCTATTATTTTTTCAATTCCACATTATGCAACTGTTATACTCCCTTTTAACTTAAACGATATAAACAACAGGTAAACAACACCTATACTCATTACAGCCAATGCCCCTATCTGTGATGATAGCGTGTCTGTAGCCAACCCCATGAAGAACGGGAAAACAGTTCCTCCGAAAAGTCCCATAATCATAAGTCCCGATGCTTCATTTTTCTTATCAGGATTTTGGAGTAAGGCTTGAGAGAAGATTATAGGGAAAATGTTTGAATTACCGAAGCCGATCAAAGCTATCGCAATATATAATGCAATCTTATTATCGAAAGTAAAAAATACCAGCATTGACAAGATCATACAAATGACACTTATCCCAAAGAATTTTTTAGGTGAAAAACGGGCTAATACAAATGCTCCACTAAAGCACCCTATTGTACGGAACAGAAAATAGACACTCGTCGAGTAAGTTGCATCCTGAAGAGTTATTCCCAAACGTTCCATTAATATCTTAGGAGCTGTTACATTAATACCTACATCAATACCCACATGGCACATTATTCCCAGAAAACAAAGTAATATAAATTTATTACCCAGCAAGGCAAAACACTCCTTAAATGATGCATTCTTACTATCCTCCTTTTCTTCATAGATAGACGTGAATCCAAGCCAAAGGATCGCAATAACAGCTATTACCATGAATAAAGGGAATAGTAAGCGCCAATTCTCGAACATAAGCGCCGCCCGGGCCATTATGATAGGTGCTATAAAAGAAGCAATTGCCTTTATGAATTGTCCGAAAGTAAGGGAACTTGCCAGTTTATCTCCCTTTACGATGCTCGACAGCAATGGATTTAATGAAACCTGCATCAATGTATTACCAATCCCTAATAAGGAGAAAGATATGAGCATAGAGATGTATGAATAATTGATAACAGGTATAAATAATGATGTTGCTGTTATAATGAGACTCAGAATTACAGTTCTACGCCGGCCTATTTTACCCATTAATACTCCGGTAGGTACCGAAAAAAGCAAAAACCAGAAAAAAACCATCGATGGAAAAATATTCGCTTCGGTATCGGTCAGCACCAGGTCTGCCTTTACATAATTAGATGCAGCACCTACCAGGTCTACAAAACCCATACAGAAGAAAGCCAGCATCACAGGCAATAGGCTTACGTATATACTTTTTTGTTTCATTTCAGATCATTATTATTTTAAATTATAGATATTCATATCTTCTATCTCAATTGCTTCCCCATCAGTTGCGAATACCAGTGAGTTGTATGGCTCGGTAGGAAAAACAAGATTCGTTTGCACCAACTCTCCGTCATTAACAAATAATTCGGTAGAAGCTTTATCAACAAACAGTCTTATTTTATAATAATCTTTGGCAACCAACGGTGCATTAATAAGGGCCGTAGCAAAATTATTGGAGAAATCAATCAGGCCGCTTTTCGCCCGGTCGACAGAAAGGGTATTTTTCTTCAGGTCGAATATGAAACGAATGTTTTCTCCTTTTATGTTTACCAATTTAAACTCAAAACGATCCACTCCTTTCGGTTTTACTGAAAATTCAATCTCATAAGCTCCTTGGTTGTCTTTCAATAATTTCTCAAGGGTATATGCCTTGTTCACTTGTTTGTTTCCAATCTTTTCACCGTTTCTTCTTAAGTCTGCCGTTTCTGCAATAGGAGGACTAGCCACCACTAAATGCTTACCGTTGTGTACCAGTTTCAATTCACGCACTAATGTGTTAGCGCTCGAAAAGTTTAGCGAAGGAACAGAATTTGCATAATCCCAGTTGTTCATCCATCCTATAAACAAGTGACGTCCATCTTTTGCCGGAACATTATTCCATGTTACTCCTGCGTAATTGTCCCGTCCATAATCGAGCCATAAAGGATAGCTGAGATTATCGGCCCTGAATGTTTTACCATCGAAGCTGCCTATGAAATACTGGGTAGCGCTGCCTCCATTAGGTCCTCCGGGGTTGATGCTTACAAACAATACCCATTTCGTTTGTCCATTATATGTCAAAGGGAGTAGATCAGGGCATTCCCACACCCCTGCATGCGAGCCTGTACCTTCTCCAAATTCGCTCAGTTTATTCCATTCCTTGAGATTTTTCGAGCCATAAAATGTAATCGTTTGCGACGTGGCTAAAGACATTACCCACTGCCCCGAAGCATCATGCCAAAAAACTTTCGGATCGCGGAAATCTGCAATATCAGGATCAGCCAATACAGGATTATGACCATATTTGGTGAATGTACGCCCCTTATCCGTACTATATGCTATAGATTGTGTCTGGGACTTTCCAGCTGAAGTATATATAGCTACCATTGCGTCTTTACCGAAGCCTGCCGTATTATCCTTATCAATAACAGCACTACCTGAAAAGATTGAACCGAGCGAATCGGGAGCTAAAGCAACCGGCAGGTATTCCCACTTTTTAAGATCTTTGCTCACACTATGTCCCCAGTGCATATTTGCCCACTTCGATCCATATGGGTTATATTGGAAAAACAGATGATATTCGCCATCGAAATAAACCATGCCATTAGGATCGTTCATCCACCCGTACAGCGGAGTATGATGATATAATGGACGATATGTTTCATCATAATTAAAATTAAAAGAATCAGATTGCTTAATATCATTCAAATGCTTATCTGTCTTTTTCGCATGGGCAAAAGTCAATGTTACTTTTTTCCCTTTATATTTCTCAATATCTATGGGAACCCAATAACTTATTTTCTCTGTCTGGGCAACTCTTATGTACATTGGTACACCTATGGTTGTACCCTCGACTCCAAGTGTTATCAGAGATTCGGGACTGTCATCGTCAATAGGCACAAGGATATATTTCTTGTCGGCATCAAAGACTAATTTATGGTCAATCATGAATACACTTTTTTCTGTATTACTTTGTTCTATTTGGTCTACCAGTATATGTCCCCATCCACCGCGCTGATTATCAACAATGCGAATGATCGCTTTTTGTCCGGTATATCCCTTCACATTCCACGTTACCCATTGCAATGTTTCGGTCTCTACAACAGAACGCGATTTATAAATACTTTTATTATTTATAACTAATTCGATATAAGTGTCCTGATTCATTCCACCACCTATCAGAAAGTTGATATAATCACGTTCAATAGTGAAATCTTGTGAGATAAGAGTTCCGCGGGAATCGTCTCCTCCGTTAAAACTATTAGCCAGGAACTTCCCTTTAAAGCCTTCTACATTCTGTTGCCCGGCATAATTTCCTGTGGCAGGTGTTGCACCGAAAGCATCGCCTTCGACTGTCCACTTATTATAAGTGCCGGATTCAAAATCTTCTATAATAATATCTGATTTTGTGGCACAACCAATAAGGGTGAAAGCCAGAAGACCACTATATATTTTTAATTTATTATTCATTTATATCCTGTTTTGAAAGGTTTTATTTCAAATAAAGTTTCATGTTCAATTAATAATAACCGACTTTAAGATTGCTCACTTCGACAGTTCCTGAATAACTGTTTATAGACCATAGATTCTTTTGTATCCCATAAATACGATTTGTATAGGCAACATTATCATTGATATATACTACACAAACCGAATTATCTGTACATATAGTCACATTATACACATTATCAGCGGGAGTATCGAACAGATAACCGTCTATCCCGGCAATGAAACCTTTCCCTGCCACACCTTCCTCTTCAAAGTTTATTTTTCTCTTATTGTTATTATCTTCCGGATTCACGACAATTGTATAGTATTTTTCTGAATCTGTACCACGAACAAAAGAAAAACCAAACTTGTCTGCATTGCTTGCCGTTTTCACTGTAAATGAAATTTTATTATGCGCATTCAAGCGGTTGAAAAGCGCATATGAATTGCCGGCCAGAGTATAACTTCCACCGTTTTCAGATACACCTTCACTCTTTTCCATTACTTTCACAGCAGATTCAATATTATATTTCCGGCTAATACCATCTACCAGCCCAAAAGATATTGTACCATCCTGATGTTGAACAATTTTATGGGCAACTAAATTTCCTGCCCATTCCGGTTCATTATCGGCGCCAACATCCGTATTGTCATTGCCCGGACGAGTCGGACACCATCCCCAGATATAGCGGTTTGTTCCGTCTGAAGCTGTTTTTCCAGCATAGAAGGCACGAGAATCTAAAACTCCTTCTTTGCTGTCAGGGAAGGCAAGAGGATCTGATGATTTTCTCAACTCATCCAATGTGCGTCCTTTAAAATACTGAACCTTACGGGACCATTTAGACATATCCGAATAAACGAGATACCACCAGTCACCCATTTTAAATACATCGGGACATTCATAGAAACGATCCCAGTGCATAGGCATAAATACACCTACATGATTCCAGTCTTTCATATCAGTAGACGTGTACTCGGCCAATACACCTCTTCCATCTTTAGTGGTGGATACCAGCATATGATATTTTCCGTCTTCCCCTTCAAATACAAACGGGTCACGAAAATCGTTCTTGCTATAACCATCGGTATCACCTTTCAAATAGAAATTACGGTCTTTTGTCCAGGTCGTAAAGTCACTGGAGGTCGCTACCATTACAACCTGACCATTTTCCGAAGACGTAGGCCTATATTTATTACCTGTATAGAAAGTGTAGTACAATTTATCCGCAGGATTATAAATAGTACTGCCTGTGCCAATCGCAGCATCCTGTTCAGCCAATCCACCACAAGAAATCAGTTCACCTAAAGCAATGTAATTACCTGCATCTTTAGTACTTAATGCCCAAATCGGATGGTAAGTCCCTGCCTGATTAGGACGGAATTCTTGTAAATACATTATCTTAAAATCCTTTGCAACCGGATCATAGAACGGCATCGGGTCTCCTACATAACCTGCATAAGGCTTATAATAAGTATCAAAACTTTTCGCATCAGTAGATTTAAAATAAGTAGCTGTTCCGTCCCAGTCTTTCTGAGTCAACACCGGATCATTGTTGTCACTGCAGCCTACAAAAGAAGTGAGCAAGGCAGCTAAAGTAAGTGAATATATCATTGTTTTCATAGATTATGTCTTTTATTTACTCATTAAATAGTTAATTGCGTTCTCAGTCATCCGGGCTACGTTTCCATGGTATTTATCCGCTGAAACATCTACTCCAAAAGCATACCAGTCATAACACCCCGAACCGATACATACAATGCCTCCCTTGGTATCTGCCGGTAAGTATTCCCATGCTACGATAGCACCATCGCCACCATAACCTAAATCAACTCCACCGGTTTTTTGTCTCCATGTCTCGTTATTAGCATAACCTCCCCAGTCAGAACCTATATGCCATTGTGCTGTACTATTCGTAATTCTGTATCCGGTATCGCATGTATATACATTGCTTGTTTCACCGTTCACCATTACCAGATTCTGATAAAGCGGATGGTCTTCATGTCCTTTCATCGAGAAACTCCATGGGCCACCGGTAATTTCCCCCGTTTCTTCCGACTGTCCCCAGCAGTTGTTAGGATTATTGCCATCCAGAGTCGCTCCTATTTTTGCAGCATAGAAAGTTGCATAGCGGGTGAGTAATAAGTTCATCCCATTATCATATAATTCTTTCATCTTAACCAAAGCGTTGACCGCAGCAGGAGCTGCCGCATCAAATTTGGTCATTGTATCAATTCCTCCATCAATATGCAGATGCCACCACATTATCTTACATTCGCTCAAGTCCACTCTACCGGCTTGTACATCTTCAAAAGAGATATATTGCGAATTTGCAATATTATTGAGCATCCAGGTAGCTGCCTCTTTTTCTTCAGCATTCAGCAAATCGATTGATGCAGCTAAACCGACATATACAGCACTTGGTGCATCCGTAGGGATGACTGTTACGGTATAAACTGCTGATGCTGTATTATATGTTACGGTAAAATCAACAGGATCGGTAAAATCAGCAGCCAGTCCTGATGCCGGTGTTACAACAGCACCGTCAGAAGTAGTTATTACCGGAACTAAATTCTTTACATCAACCGAGCCAGGAACACGTACTGTAATACTGCGTTTTGTATGGTCGATAACTCCGGCATATACATCATTCAACTTGAATGTAAGAATCTTCGCCTCATCATGCTTAATATTCACAGTATAGTCCATAAAAACATCGCTATTGGTGATTTTTATAACCTGAGGAAAAGAGAAATTCAGGACATCGCCTATCTTTACAGATGCTTTTGCACCATCGGAGAATTCGATAGCAGTAACAGTCATGGCATCCGTATCATATACTTCGGGAACTCCTACTGTTATCGTTTTCGCAGTACGGTCTATTACTCCCGAATAATTGTCATCCAGAGTAAAAGAAGAAATCCATGTATCTCCATCCAACTGAAGATCCGATTTATTGTCATCACTACATCCTGAAGCAACAAATACGATTGCACTTGCCAGAATAAACAAACTTATTTTATCTATTATCGTTTTCATATATTCGCGATTATAAAAAGATTACTATTACCATCCACCTATGTTCTGAGTATATTTTCCATTACTGGCACTCATTTGAGCAAATGGGATAGGGAGATATTCATTTTTATTCTTTGTAAATGAAGCGTTGGAATAGATAGTACAGTCATTAGCCTCTTGCGCAAAAAACTTGTTCAACACTTCAGCCGCTTCTCCCCATCTAACTAAATCGAAGAAACGCTCTGATTCGAGAGCCATCTCTACACGGCGTTCGAACTTCAATAAATTAAGAGCTTCCTGTTGTGAATAAGATCCCGTATAAGTTTGAATATTGAAATGGACACCATATTCCGTTTCATAATCTGAAACCATCGCAGTACTCTGTTTGGCACGGCTGCGTACCTGATTTATCAGGCTGATGGCTTCATTTATACGGCCATCGTTTAGCTGGATCAAAGCTTCGGCACGCATCAATAATACATCAGCATAGCGCAACACGATACGATTCATAGGCGAACCCCACCATGAGCCCTTAATCAAATAATCGCCATCAGGATCAACGTTATGTTTCAATGTCACATAGTAGCCATAAAGCCCGTTACTACGACTCCATGTGGTAGACTCATCCATCATATAATTTTTGTTGAACTCGTAAGGGAATCCCGGCATACCCACAGTCAGGAACAAACGGGGATCTGCATAATCTGATTGAGGATCGTAATCCTTATTGTTAAATGAATCAAATAAAGGGTAACCATTATTATCTGTTCTGAATGCGTTTACCAAGTTCTGGCTTGGTTTGTAAAAGTCACAGCCTCCGTCAGTTACTCCCGGAATATTGGGAACAATCAAACCATAAGACCAATTACAATTACCATTGTTAGTACCGTCATTCATTGAATATTGCATTGCCCATAGGGATTCCGGGCCATTTTCGTATTGAGGTTCAGGACGGAAATTGTTGTGGAAGTCTGGTTCTAACGCATAACCTCCTGCCGACATAATACTGTTTTCTGTATATTTCACTACCTGCAACAGATCTTCTGTTCTGATGCCTGTCACTTCGTGACTTTTAGCATTGTCCTGATGATATGCCTTATATAAATAAGTTTTTGCCAGATATGCAGCTGCCGCAGCTTTAGTAGGACGTCCCTTATCAGATTGTTTGACAGGAAGGTTATCATAAGCAAATTGGAAATCATCAGCAATCACCTGCCAACCTTCATCATTTGTATAAGCCGTATTAGAAAGAAAGTTATATTCTTCCGGCGACAAACCGGCATCGTTAGCAAACACGATATTTTTGTATAGGCGTTTCAGCAAGAAATGGCCATGCCCTCGTAAAAAACGCATTTCGGCAATACGTTGCTGTTTCAGTGAATAAGTGTTTCCATCAACTTGCTCGAGCAATTGCAGGGCTGTATTTACACGTGATATGCAATTGTACAAACGCTGCCACATATCGCTGATATTCCAGGCAGTAGTCATGATTCCCTGCGAAACATCCAATGCATGAAATACATCGCCATCCTCCGTTCCATTACCTCCTTTATAGGCATCGTCTGAACGTACATCATAGTTCCACATGGAGAAGGAAGAATTGATATCTTCGGCGGTAATCCATACCGCATAAGCTGATATAACCAGGTTATCAATATACGCGGGGTCCTTGAGTTGTTCATCACTGATAGTTCCCTGAGGCACCTGGTCCTCCAGAAAACCGGAACAACCGCTATACATAAGTGAAAGTCCTAGAATTGCTGTATATATTATTTTTTTCATAAGAAACTGATTTATTTTATTAAAAACCGACATTAACCCCAAAAGTCAAATTCATCGGAATAGGATAACCATAGTTTGCATTTTCAGGGTCTACACCTGTAAAACTCTTGCTTTTGATTGTCAATGCATTTTGTGCACTAAAGTAGAAACGGAGACGACTCATTTTCAACTTTTTCGCAAAATTTTCAGGGACATTATAACCGAGCTGTATATTACGTAGTTTCAAGAAAGAGCCATTCTCTACAAAATAAGTAGAGACACGCTTCTCATTATTTAAATCGCTGCGCGACAGTGCAGGAATATCCGAATTAGGATTAGTTGGAGACCAAGCATCAAGTACACGGTCGCCCTTGTTCAAGAAACCTATATTAAGACCGCTCCACAGATCAGTTTCTTTCTTCAAATCACTAATTACATCTACACCTTGTACACCTTGCCAGAACATAGTAAAATCAAAGTTCTTGTATTCCAGATAGATATTAAATCCATAGCTGAACGATGGAGTAGGATCATAAATCCATTGTTGATCTCTTTCATCAATCACACCATTATTGTCCAAATCGCGCCAGCGGATACGCCCTAAACCAGCACCTTCCTGTGTTGCATGATTATCGACTTCTTCCTGAGATTTGAAAATACCGTCGGCTACATAGCCTACCTGAGAACCATTAGCATGCCCAATCACGCTTTGGACCCCATTACCTCCAAAAGTTCCATTTGCTGCAACTGTAGCCGGCAATGCTGTAATTTCATTCCGATAAGAAGATATATTTGCATTTAAGTCGTACTTCAAACCAAAAGAAGTTTTATTGCGATAGCCGAGATTGAACTCAAAGCCGGTATTCTTCATTTCACCGGCATTAATCCATTGGGTACTACCTTCTCCCATTGCCGCAATACCTGCCATTTGCACCAAAATATCTGTTGTTTTCTTATAGAACATATCGAATGATCCATACAAACTCTGTTTTAATATCGAAAAATCGAGTCCGATATTAGTCTGAGTTGTTGTTTCCCATTTTATATCATTATTGCCTATTTGGTTACGCTTGAACCCTGATTGTAGGATACTTCCTCCGTTGGTTCCGGCAATATCATAAGAAGTACCATAGCTTTGTCCTCCCGATTCTGTTACACCATAATTAGGAACATAAATAGTATAGCGGGCAATATTGGATATTTCCTGATTACCTGTCTGCCCCCATGAACCACGGATTTTCAAATCATCGATCCAAGTGAGGTCTTTCATAAAGTTTTCACTGCTTATACGCCATCCCAACGAAAAAGAAGGGAAAGTTGCATAACGGTTGTTCTTTCCGAAGCGGGAAGAGCCATCATGGCGTAAGGTTAATGAAGCCAGATACTTATCATCATAAGCATAATTCAACTTTCCAAAGAATGAAACCAAAGAGAAACCTTCTCCCGAACCGTAAGCCTGTGCCGTACCCGAACCGGCATTTGGCCACATATAATCGGGATTTAAAATGGAGAAATCTTCTTTATAGCCAGAAAAATAACTATCATCTTCACGGTTAAGTTCCGTACCCACCATCACATCACCCCGATGTTTGCCTACTTCTACATTATAAGTGGCAATAGCATTCCACATCCATTTAGTCCAATGTTCTTGTTTGGCTTCCACGGCGTTCTTGTTGTTGGCAACATTCCCTTCAGTGATCGGATAGGTAAAGATGCGTTGTGATTTCTGGGCATAATCCAATCCGAATGTAGAACGCAGATTAAATCCCTTAAACGGATTGAGGTTTATATAAGCATCACCAAACATGCGCCAGTATGTATAACGGTTATCTGAGTTACGGTCTAATCTTGCAACCGGATTTTCACGGTCTGGATAACCGCCTACAGGGCCTGCATATCCTCCATTGATATCATAAACAGGGAGAGAAGGGTTAAACTGTAATACATTCTGCAAAAATCCTCCCGGAGCCTGTACTTCCGAAGTCCGGTTCAAAGTGAAATGCTCTCCGACAGTTAACATTTTACCGATCAGGTTATATTCGGTATTCATACGAGCTGAAAAGCGTTCAAAATCAGTATTTTTTATGATACCCAGATTCTTATAATAACCCAAAGAGAAGAAAGAACTCCCTTTTTCCGAGCCGTTGCTCACTGATACATTATATTGCTGTATAAAACCGGTACGGGTCGTTTCATCAAACCAATCTGTATCTGCCGCCGGAACTGTATTGCCGGAATCAAGATACTTAGACATGCTGATACTGTTCAGCTGCGGGTATCCATCAGCATTGTATCCCCAATTATATTTATAGCCCAAAGCATTTGTATTAGGATCTTGCCCTTCATTTACATAGGCCTGCCACATAGCGCGGCCATATCCTTCGGAGTTTAATACTTTCATCTTATTGGTATACATGGAAGCAGCAACAGAAGCATCAAAATTAATCTTCAACTGGCCATTTTTGCCTTTTTTAGTTGTAATGATGATAACGCCATTTGCAGCACGAGATCCATAGATAGAAGCAGAAGCCCCATCTTTCAAAACCTGAATAGACTCGATGTCATTACCATTCAATTCGTGCATTCCCGATTTAGTAGGCACACCATCTATAATGTAAAGAGGGTCATTGTTATTCAAGGTTCCTATACCCCGGATACGGATGGTAGTATTACCGCTCGGATTACCATCAGCTGTAATATTCATTCCCGGGACACGTCCTTGCAGGGCTTTCATCGGATTGTTCTCATTCTGCTTTGCAATTTCATCTATACTGACTACAGAGATAGCACCGGTCAGATCAGCTTTGCGCTGGGTGGTATATCCCGTTACGACTACTTCTTTTAACATTTCCTGGTCTTCTTCCAAAACAATATTCAATATAGCCTGCGCTTTTACCTGAACAGCCTTAAATCCGACATAAGAAATAAGAAGTTCTGTCCCATCCTCAACTGATAGTGTAAAGTTGCCTTCAGGATCGGTAGTAGTTCCATTTGTTTTTTTATTAGTATCCAGTACTGTAGCACCAATAATTGGTTCTCCATCAGTTTTGGAAACCACTTTTCCTTGTACTGTCAGGGTTTGCGCCTGAACAATCGTGCACATTAAAAGGAAGAGTGCACATAGAAGCGATTTTTTCATGCCTTCCATTCTTAGATTCTGTTATATTAATGTTTCAAATAGTTATGTTTGATCAACCTCTATTAAGGAGATCATGTTTGTCTTTGGCTCTAACATCCCTTCTACTTCCGATTCCAGGTATAGATAGCCCCATAATATGAGAAAAGAAACAACTTGAAGATTTTCCTTATTTTTTTCATCATGGTATGAATTTAGAAAATTGGTTAATTATTACTATTACAAATCGATCTGCATACAAAGAACTTTTTATTAAAGCATCAAGGCTATAAAAAAATGGTCAAAAGCTATCAAAAATGTTGCTTTGCATTATAAAGCAATGGTGTAGCAGAAAGAATACAATAAGGAAATCCTCATTATCAGACAAGTACATAAAATAAAGCAGGATGGAGATAAATCAACGTAACAACTTTTCAACTTACTTTTTACTTAATGCTTCAAAGAACTCCTTTTTTTGTAAACTAGTACACTAAAAGCTAATACTGTCTTGTACTAAAATAGCTTTACAAAAAATAGAGTTTATAACCTTTAAAAAGTATTAACGATAGCCCGTCAAGTACATAAGGATTTTCCATGCATGGGGGCCAATAAGCTCCGTATCTATTTAATCCCCAAGTTTGAACAGGTAGGTCTTCACATAGGACGGGATACCTTTTTGAACCTATTAGCTGATAATCATATGCTAGTAAAGTGTAGCCGAAGCCGTCGCAAGACTATCTTTTCTCATCACCGGTTTTGATCCGGGACTACAACCCAACTGTTCCTAATCAACTATGAATAAGTGATATTACTTATATAGAATTAGGATATGGCTTCATATATCTGTCATTGATTACCAATGCTTTCTCTTGCAAAATTGTTGGGTAATTTTGCTTACCCATACCTCTGGAAAGAAAATAAAGCTGACACAGAATATAAGGAAGCATGGAGTGATCCGAAAATATCTAAAGTGGAAAAGAATCATAAAGAGCAAGATAAATATCTGAATATTTCAAAGAATTTGAAGAAAAGTATGCGTAAAAAAAGATAGTATGTAATCAAACTCAATTCAATCTGACAGAGTGGCTTATCTATGATTGTCAGATTACTATCTATGGTTTATTCAGTCTCGTGATCTCCATTGGTAAGAATACTTTGTCGTCGTATTATCTGTTTCAAAACAAGCAGTTATTGGAATACTCATAAAAAATCCCTCCAAATATCCCATTTTAAGAGAAGTATTTGGAGGGACTTATAGCTAAAAAAATTTCTTTCTTTACTGTCTGTTGAAACTGATTTTCACAGCAGCTTTTGTTATTTGGAAATCACTATCGTCTATTCCTATTTCTGATAGCTGGCCAGCCTGTTTCAACCAGTCATAATAATTCACATAATCGTCTTCTATAGTAAGAATATTATCTGACAGCGTAGCATTATAGATATCGTAATCATCTTCACTTCCCCATGTCAGTTTCAATACGCCATCCTTAAAAGTATAAGTCCCATTACTTATATCGTCCGTATATTTTGCATCTGTCAGTGTTACCGTTTTGTCTTCCCTGAAGACATAAATAAAGCCGCTGAAGTCGGACGCTGCTTTCGAAGTAACGTTTATCTTTACTTTCTCGTCATTGGTTGTACTATTGGTTTTGATTTCTCCGGCTGCCACGGATTTGAATTTCCATGTCCCGACAATGGAATTATTCTCTTTTTCCTCGTCATCATTAGAACAAGAAACTACAGTTAATGACAGGAATAATACCATCGACATAACCGATAAAACTTTTAATCTTTCTTTCATTTTCTTTTGTTTTAAATTAATAATTAAGTGAGCGAATTTATATTTTATATAAGTTTATATTTTGTCTGTTCCCTTATTTGCTGCGAGTCAAAAACTACAGGAATATCCAATTGTAGCCAAAGAGTTATTTGTTGCCGGCCGGTTCACCACTGACCGCCATTGGAAGTTATAGGCTAAGGTGATTGAATGCCGCTGTATAGGTGAATAGGAACTGTTGATACGGCACATTAAAACTTCATTCTGTTTTGTCCCTTCCAGACTTCCGGTATTATAAGATAAAGATCCTGCCAGATTGACTTTCTTTTTAAACAGACGGCTCGAAATTCCCAGTGTCGGACCCCAGGTTAGCGTGTTGCCATTCAATATTCTACTATTGTTAAAATTCAAGGCACCGTTTAGAGATAAACCTGATTTCAAAAAAGTCCAAGAGTAAGAAGTGCCGGCATTTACCATTTCTGTTACACTTCCCGGATGATATATCCCGCCTTGCTTATTTGCGGCATCCTGATAGGACAGGTTGATATTCAGGTTATGCAACTGAACTTCATTCTTTTTGGTAATAACATTCATATTCAAATTCGCCGACTGGCTGAGCTGTACAAAATTCAACGTATCCAGCCTGTCCAGGTCATTCTCCTGATTGATCAGCTCGAAGTTGGAGCGAACATTGGTATAAGTCTGAAAGTTGGTATAGGAAAGGTTTGCATTCACCCTTTCACTGAAAGAGGCTGTTACATTTCCGGAAGCCACAACCCTCGAAGATGCGCTGGCCTTGCTTTTTTTCAGGTCGTCATGCTCATAGCCCACACTCAGGCTGACACTCATCTTATTTTCCCAAAACGACTGATAAGCATTGACTGTTATATTCTCTATATCATTCGTAAAGTAATAAGCTCCCAATGTGCGGTAATTCGGATCGATACGCTCATAAGCTACACCGAAACGGTTTGTCTCGCCTACATAACTTAACTGCGCCTTAAACGCATGATAAACGGCAGAAGACATATTACTACCCGCCCACAGACCTAATATACCATCCATATCATCATCTGCTGAGCGCATATCTGTAGTTAGCATGCTTAATCCGTATTCTCCGCTGACTTCGATAAAATTGACTGGCTTGTACAGGAATGATATGCTTCCGGCCAGATTTTCCATTGGCGTTATACCGAAGCTGTCAGGGGGAATAGCCAATGAAGATATTTTATCCTTTGCACTGAATAGATTAATTGATACTTGATATTTTTCCTTAACCCTGCCTGCTTTGAATCCGTAACCCATACGCTTATAGGTTGGAAGGAAAGCCGGATTGGAGTCATCAAATTCTACTGCTTTCTGAAAACGTCCGTACATAGCCGAAAATTCCCAGCCGTCGGGTGTAAGTTCCACTCCGGCCCCGGTAAAGATATGCCCGTTCAGCGTATAAGGAGAGAAAGTCATCGAAACGTCCCCGATATGCCCTGTAATCCATTTATACGAAGGATGGATACTTAAACGGTTGGGGCTCGATGGAAGCTTGTAACTACTACCGGAATTGGTAAGGCTGAATGAAAATGGAAGATTGACCTGCCCGTATATATTCAGATTGACATTACCATTCAGGTAATAGGCCCAGGGGTCACGCCCTGATGCTCCATTCCCTGCATTGACAACGGAATTTGCAGAGAAACCGCCTGTCAGTTTCAACGGATTGCCTTTTCCAAACAGGTTTTTCATATCCTCAATACGAAAGCTCTGTGCTTGTAAGTTTGTTGTAGTTATTATAAATAAAGCCGTTAAGGGTATAAAGAGGCGTCTAATCATTTTTCTGGATTTTGATATCTGTTAGTATATATGAGCTTTCTTTACCTGAGTTTATCAATGCCTTTATTAAAATCGCACCTTTACGGCCATCCGAAGTTTCAAACAATACGACGCGCGGCAGTGGGCTGGCGGTGAAGAATTCGTCCCGATAGCTTACTGTTGAAATCTGTAGGTTTTTAAGTAAAGCGTCTGTTGTCATTGTATTAAACTGGTCGGGAGTAAGGGATATGGGGCTCAATTCTGTTTTGTTTATGAATTTGGTTGGCTTGGCGTTGGGTATTTCGGGTAATGCTGTTTCATACAGCTTGTCCGGTGAAACAAACTGGTTATAGGTAAAATCAGCGTTTAACCCGAAAAAGACAATGTCTATCAGTGCTCCATTGCCGCTGTTGATCTCAGAAGTCTTGAATACGCGCCTTAGTTTAGTTGAGTAAAGGGAGCCGATGGTTTCCGAGGCTGTGTTAATGCCTAACTTTATATCCTTGTGGGTTCTCAAGTTTGTATTCTCTTTTACGGTGATATTTTGAGATACCCGTTTGGCATGTTTCCCGTTGGATACATTCAGGCAAACGGTATATTGCCCGGCAGCAAGAAAATAAATACCTGCATCTGCTGAAGTATTGTTTGTAATGGCAGTGCCGGAGCATTCCCACCAAAGGGATTCAACACCTTGTAGCTGTGTCTCAAATGTAGCACGCAGGGGAGCTTCCATATCGTCTATATCCTCAAAGGAAGGAATGATACTGAAAGATGCGTCCAACAGTTCGCGGACAGAGATCTCCTGTTCCGATGTAAAAGTGGCGCTGCCGTTACCGACGGTCAGGCGGATAGTGTATGTTCCCTGGTTGGCGTAAGTAATATCAGGTGGATTTTGACCGTCATAGGAGGATGGTTCGCCGCCCTCGAATATCCAGTGATATGTGCTTCCACCTGCTGAGAGGTTAGTTATTTTGTATATCGCAGGAGCTATCTCTCGTATGGATTTAGTCGTTAGCCTGCTACCCGAAGAGAAATTGCTTCCGCTTCGGAATAATGCGCCCTCTCGGATTCTATTTGTGTGTAGATATTCTTTTAAAACTTTAATGGTTGAGGGACGCAAATGTATAAGCTCTTTATCGTCCTGTCCTTTTCCGATAATAAAAGCGATTTTATCTTTCATATTAATATCGGTTACATTTAAGCGGGTAATTTCCACTTGGCGTAAACCTTGAAAAATAAGCAATGATAAAATAGACTTTAACCGTAGATTCTGAATTGTTGGTTCAAGTGAAAAACAATAATCTACAATCTTAGAAATATCCTCATCGCAAAGACCGTCTTTCTTGTGCAGCTTGCTTTGTTTAAATCCTCTTACTTTTGTATTAATCTGGAAAGGAAATTGCTGTAAGTTATTCAACCCATCAATAAAAATCTTAGCAGAAATTAAATACTTATTCTTTGTAGATACACTTAACGTGTCAATAGAACTTAAATACCGCTTATACTCTAAATAGGTATTGAAGTTTATTCCGTGCAGTTTTACAAAATGGATAAAGTGCTTAATCCGGGTCAGATACTCTTTGCGTGTATTCTCTGTAACATCTATACAATCAAAAATACTGTTCTTTAATTGTGATACATCATTGTAGTTTACTAACTCCATCGTTTTTAATTTAGTGGTTATTTACTAAGTAATTACTTGAAGTTACTAAAAATATCTTATATTTGCAAATATAAATACCTAATTATAAGGTATTTAGCTATTAATCATCTAAATGTTTAACCTATGTTTACCCAACTAAAAAGAAAAAACGCTGTAATCTATTCAATTACAACGTTTTACAATTATTTTTCAGTGGTGCCACCAGGAAGAGAACTAATGCTCCAACTATATTGACAACCAGTATTTTATTATTTTCTAAATTTGGAATCCCTCACGATTTAGCACACGATTTATTTTCATCGTTCTGCTCGCTATTAGCATGATTTCAAATACAAAGTTAAGGAAAATATCCATAACCATGAAGGCTTCTTTCGAAATTTCACTCCAAAACAGTGTTTTAATATACTGATTAACAGCTTACAATATTGATTTCTACATAATAAACTAATAATTGCACAACACAATAAACTAATAGGAAGATGCAATTATTGTTCTGTGAATAGGACAAAAACAGTATGTTTTTGTTTTGTCTATAAAACAACATTCTTTCTGTTACCGCTGTAACTGTTACGGCGATAACAGAAAAAAATATGCCTATAATATTTTATTTTTCAACTGCTTACCGAATATTGTTAGGCGATATTTTTGCAAACGACTATTCGGTTTATCAGGCTTTGTCATTTCTATGTAGCCTTGTTCTAATGCAGGTTTTAAATATTTCGCTCGAAAATTCTCTCTATCTGATAAATTCAATTTCTCTTGTATTTCCAAACGATTCATTTCTTTGTTCAATACACTAATAAGGGCTTGAACTTGCTGGGTGACTTGCTGGGTGACTTGCTGGGTGACTTGCTGGGTGACTTGCTGGGATGCAGGAAATGTCATTCGCAAGAAATTCTCTGTAAACTTGAAACATTCTTTCCCATAACTTCTCAAAATACGAGGAACACCTGAACCTAAATGTTCAACTAAATCCAAATCACGGAATACGCGCATTAATTCTTTATTGCGAGGAACAGAATATCCTTCAAAAAACTCTTTTTCGGTCATACCTTGGGGCAGGCTTCCGAACGAAGTGATTTCTATTCTATCATCGAAAAATTCAAATTTAGGTGGTACTTCTGAAGTGTAATCGTTGTGAACTATTGCATTGATTATAGCTTCCCTCAAGGCTACAGAATTCCAAAGTCTCTTTTCTTCTCGTTCTTTAAATGTTATCTTTGCTAATGTCTTATTCTCAACGTCAATCTTATCTAACACTTGCTTTGTTGCTTTGACTAACGAACAATAACCATACTCGTTATTTTCCGTTAAATCCACTCTATCCAATCCATCATACTTTGCCACCTTTATTGACATTCCATTTACATCAGCCAGCAAATAGGCAACATAATTATATGATCCGTCTTCGGTAAGTAATTCCAGATTAGATGCAAACTGTTGATTTAGTGTTTTCTTTGAGCCTTCATAGTATATCTTAAGTTGTTCAAAGGTAAGATTCTGATTTAAAGATTTAATTTTACCTATGGAGTTGCGAGTACGCTTCGCAAACAAAGATTCTATCATTCGAACGGGCATAGGCTCTGCTGCCGTTCCGACACGGATAAATGTGCCTTTTTCTGACATTCCGAGTTTTTTGATATAGTATGGCTTCTCTGTTCCACTTGCAAATGTAATCTTAATGATATCTTTGGAATCAATACTCTCTGTTATCACATCAAACAGCCCCATACTAGACGGCATAATATTGTTTTTTAGGCGGTCTTTGATTTTGAGCATATCACCATCAATATCAAGAACGCCAATAACTTTTCCTGCTTTGTCGATTCCAATATATATTATACCTCCTTCTTGGTAATTCAGAAAAGCAATTGCTTCTTTTTCTAAATCTTCCGTGAGTTGCTGTTTGTATTCTATACGGTTAGTTTCAGATCTCATGATTATGTAAATTTATATATCCTTCCATTTTTATCCAAATTCTCAATCACTTTCATCGCTTCATTATGGCTCACTTTATTGGATGTAATTAAGTTACAGTAGATATTTGCATATTCATTATATATATTAGTTGCAAAGATTCCTGTATCATCTGTTCCAACAACTATAGGAGGTATCGCTTTTCCCTCTTTTTCCCATTTCAGCCAATTCCAAAGATGATATGTGTCAAAATTATAATGATGTCCGATTCGTACATTACTGGTTGGAAGCGTTTCAATTACGATTTCTTTCTCATGTAATAATGCAAGAGTTTGGAGCTGTAGTTGCCGTAATTCTTCCGGATTATAAAATTCTTCCGTTTTAATTTCAATAATCTTATTGTATTCCTTTCGATAGACTTCTGAATGATATTTTCTTAATAATTCTACTCGCTCATCGTGGAGCGAATTGGGTATTTCTTTCTTAATATCACACCATTCATATTCGTCAAAGGTTTCAAAAATCTTAGCATCTTCTTTTGAGTCTGCGAACAATAAGGAAGGACAAAAGCGTCGTGATAACCAAGTCGACTCCAATATTCCCAGTGAATATGATTTTTTATATATCCGATAGGATAATTCCTGAATTCTATTTATCAGGAGAGGAATTTTTCCTTTTAACAGTTCATTATCTTTCGATATAATAAGATGATAAGTAAATAAGAGGTCATCTAAATAACCACCTTGCCGTATAAATAGTTTATTGCCCACGTTACGAATCCATACATCAGGACATATTCCCATAGCAGTGGCATGCCCTATCCTATCCCCATAGGATAAATCATTAAATTCAACGGCTTCATAGATTGCCCTCAATCCGCTGACAATATGAAAAAAATCCTCTCCAGCATGGTAGGTGAAATGTCTGAATCCCTTACGACGCAGGTAGCGGAAAGAGGGAGCGAATACCTCCGGCGGCGCATCAAATTCACTTGATGCAGCATCAATCCCGACCACATTTTTCATTTGATCTGGATAATGATTTTTCAACAACGCTAAAACCTGTGCTTTCGACCAAACTTCATAACGAAGGCTTTTATGCCTTATCTCTTTGGAAATGCTATTTTCTTTCTTTTTTATACAATGTGCAATAAGTTTCAGTTGGGGAAGTTCTTCACCAGGTAATTTCAACTCGGCTTTTAAATTTTTTATTAGAGATTTCCATCCCGAATCAATTGAATTCAACAAATCTACATTTTCTGCTTCCGTAGATTTAGGAGAAAAACGTCCCTCTAAAAAACAAATATTCCTCTGTTCATTTCCGTGTAGCTGCAAGAATCTGTTTCGATATGACTTTTCGCTATATTCTCTTAATTCATTTACAGTCAGCTTTTGGAATTGCTCAAACCCAAACTGATGATTTTGTTGCACTAGAAGCCTGTTTGATAAACCGAGTATAAGCAAATAGAAATGCAGTAGGGATGCTATAGATTCTCTCGGATTGTCCTCTATGTAATTAAACACGAGTATATACATCAATCCTTCCACAGCCATCGGATACCGGGCATCGCTACCATTCTCACATATTAGGTCAGCAAATGGATGATGGATAGATCCGTGTTGAGAGTCAAGCATATTAGCCAGTAGTTTTTCGGTGGAATCTATCTTACTAAAATCAAATTCTTTTGAGTAGGAATAAAGCATACTGAAGAAATACTCCCGGAGGCTTCTTGCACACTGTAGTAAGTTTCTAAAATCCAATGGAGAACCTAGATAAGATTCTTGTTCCAGTTGCTCGCGAACGAAGGAATCATCCTCTTTTTCCAGTAATTCCTCATACACCTTATCCGGTTCTGATAAGAAATCCTGCCAAGCTATATCCACTTCTGTAGAACCGTTGAGATGCATATGCAGATCATGTAATCCGCTTTTCTCTTTTATGTAATTTTCAATTTGAGGAATATAGGGATAGGGTAAAGCAGTATACTTTGCATTAGGCAATATATATTCTCTGAAATATTCCCTTATCCCTTCTATTTTCTTATTATAGAATGGCTTCTCGATATGAAGAAAAGCCATTTGTAAAACTAGAGGTGGAATATAGGTAATCAGTTCCTGCCAGGCGTTCTGCTTTTGCTGTTGTACATGTATCCTGTTATCCCTTAATTCTAAGTATTCTTTAGCCAAACGGTAAAGCCCAATCCTTATTAAACCTTCTAATGATTCTATTCCATCCAAACTCTTTTCTTGGTTCAAACGATAATAGTGATCAGGTATATGCCGATTCTCCTGACGTTCAAGCAGTAGTAATCTCCGCTTAACATCTTTAAATACAGGAAGTTTTTTATTGATATAATCCGATAAAGAGTCTTTGTCGGATAGGAGATGTTTTATAATAGAAGAGGTTACCATGGCTGTATATTATTCTTAGGATCAGATATTTTTTTCCGTGCTTCTTTAATGGGATGTTCTCTAACATTTGTACTAAAGAGCTTTTTTAAATATGGAATAAGTATATCTATTTTTTGATTCATAAAATCATCATAGCTGATATTATTCTTTTTCAGATGATTTACAGTTTCCTTTATACTCTCTGTTCCATAAGAAAAATTCGGCAACTTGGCTGGGATTGAAAAATTAAACCTATGCGAATTCATTTCTGTATTTTGAATTATTTTTTTCTTCCCTAAAATTGACACTTTCTTAAGGTTTGAATATATTGATTCTGTCCATGCGATTTTAGTTTCTGTATTGTTTATTTGTTTGTTTATGCTTTTGATATATTCATTATCATTATCAATAAATGAAATAAATAATGGGCAAGAGAATATCCATCTAAATAGCTTGAGTTTTTTTAAATCATCAGAATCTATTTTGTCCATATTTCCTTTAAAAATACGTATACTATCTCGGGGATTATCATTACTTAACATTGTTCCAATAAATTCTCTTGCTTCTTCTACTAATATTGTATTATAGAGTATGATAATACGGTTATGCATCGCATCTCCTAAGTTATCTATCTCTTCTGTATCTTCCAGATTTTTTAAGGCATAAAACAATCTTGTAGATATTTTTCCTAACACATGAGGAGATACTACATAATATTTAGGATATTCCTTAATCCAGATTGTAAGACTATCAATTAGATTAGAAGGGCGGGTATCTGTTTTATCTTTTGACTCAGTTTCGGTTTTTTCTTCTTCGTCTGGATATTCTGAAATAGAATGATATTTAAAATTTGGCATGCCATAGCTCCGTATCTGAGATAATTCGCCAAGAGTTTTACCTAAATCAGCACTTTCTTTATCTTGTTTAATTATTTCTCCTATCGCAGCTAATAATAGATATACAGAATAGGTTGTAAATGAGGCTTGCTTGTCATTAGGTTGAGATATGCTAACAGGAATGAAAGCAATTTGTCTTTTATATAATGGTTCATCTTTGAATACATAATCTATTCTCATGCTTAAATCCCCACTCCCCTTAGCACTTTCGCTGGGCGCGTAAATAGGGATTGTTCCACCCCAGGATGATTTATTTTCTTTTTCAATATTAAGAAATGCCCTTATATAAGCGGTCATAGATCCCAATATGTCCCGGTAAACCCTATCGAAATATATTGAAGAATGCTTACACAGACTCTCAATAGAGGGTTCTAATGCAGAGTCTGTATCTTTTTGATAAGGTAAGACACTGGATAGATTTCTTATATAGCCAATTCGTATGAAGTAATCAAAAATTAAATATGCATTGTCTGTACTTCTTTGACTGAAAAGAAAGCTTAAAGCCGCTAAACTACTGTTTCGGCTTCCATCTGTAGTAGTTGGTTGAAGTTGGTATGCCTCTTCTAAGGTATGTTCCTGAAGCAATAATTTTAATATGACAGTATTAAGGTATTTAAGATTAGCTTTTGCAGTACCTATATCCACTCTTTTTTCATAGAGATCACTTAAGAAGGCGTCAGTCACATCCGCTTCCTCAAGTGGATTTTCTTTCAGTTCCAAAAGAAACTGTATCTGGGTACGAATAGGTAATCCTAATAGGAACGAGCGATAAGCCTCTTTCTGATAGGTATTTTTAATCCCGAAGTTTTCCAGAATAATATCATAGTATTTATCTATGCGATTAGCTGGATCGTTCTTACTTTCTACGTAAATATTTATTTTATCTTTTCCACTTTTATTTATTTTCTCCTGTATCGTCGTTAAATGAATTCTTCGTTGAGGTTGCATAACCTTTTGTAAGTATTGCCCTTCCATTTCTGTGACTAAATCGTCATAGTCCGACATTCTTTTCAGTTGTTCTCCTTCGTTTTTCAATAAGGCTTTCCCAAAGTTTTTCCACTGTTGTTTCCTGATCGCTTTGGAGAAAAGCTTTAAATCTCCACTTAATAAAGTGATGATATATGGTGATGTTAAGTATTTCCGAATAATTTCTAATACTGGCCAGCCTTTCTGAAAATCAATATCGATATCGTCTAATGCAAGAAGATAGGCTTTTTTATCCTGTATTTCAAGTCCTATCTCCAATAGTTCATTAAAATCGGATTCAAGACTTACTGCTGCACTAACACTTCTCAATCCTTTATCCATAATAAATTCAGCATCCTGCCATTTTTCATAGCCAAGACCAATTTTATCCAGAGAAGGTATGCCTGCTGCAAGATCTTTAAGTTTTTGTCTCCAAGTTCTATTCTTGCGATAAGATTCACTCTCTGGATTACAATCACTTTTTGATAATACTTTATCAACCTCTTTTTTTATTTGGGATAAGATAGTCAGAAAGACATGGCCTTTTTCTTCTATTAATGTCGGATCGATATTGATAACGACAACATTTTTTTCTTTTCTATAATATTCTAATAAGCTATAGATAAATGTTGATTTACCACTTCCCCTGCTACCTAATATAGTTATAGTATCATGAAGACGTACTTTTTTGTTCTCTTTTTCTTCTTCTGTAAGACACCTGTCATTCTCCCTTTTCTGTGAAGCTATTTCTATTCGTTTTTCTATCCACCTCTTGACTTTATCAAACTCCCCTTTATGAATTAGTTCGTTTTCGTCAAACGGTTTTGCATTGGTGCTTTCTATGAGTTTTATTTCAATGTTTCCCATGATATTATTATTTACACTATAAATTCATTCAATTCATCCCTATACACTCCCCATTGAGGCAAATGGGTGTTAAGTATTGAAATAAATCGATCATTGTGTTGTCGCTCAATTAAGTGAGCAAGCTCGTGAACAACAATGTATTCAATACAATGAGTTGGCTTTTTAGCTAGCTCAAGATTAAAGAGCAGTCTTTTTGTTCGAGTATTGCAACTTCCCCATCTTGTTTTCATCTGTTTTATCTCCCAATGCTTAGGAGATACATTCAATATTTGCGACCATTTCTCAACCAAAGGCAATAAAGTTTCCCTCAACTCTTTTCGATACCATTCTTTCAAGACTTCTGCTCGTTTAGCGACTGTTGCATCTTCTCTCACATAAAGGTTAATAAAAAACTTTCCACCTAATTCAACTCTAGGTATGTCTTTGTGATATATGACTTTTAAACGGTAGCGCTGTCCTTTGAAATAATGGTTTTCTCCAGATACATATTCCCTTGGAGTTTGTCTTTCTTGTTGAAGGACTTTTTCTTTTTGCTTACTTATCCAACTTAGCTTTGAAATGACATATAAGCGAACGGAATCGGGTTTCATCGTTTCCGGTGCGGAAATATGCACCCTTCCATTAGGAGGATAAACTGATAAGTGAATATTCTTAATTTTTTTATATTCGACTTCAATCGGAATGTTATTTACAACTATTCGCTCCATTAATATTCTCCTTGCCCTTTCGCTATGTTTAGAATATCAGTAACTCTCTCATCATCTTCTTGCAACTCCATAACCTTAGCGATAGCCCGCCTTACTTTTTTTGTTTTTGTCGGTGGAACCCCATCTTTCCATCCGTCCATTGCATTTGTAAGAATACTATTGTGTACAACTAATGCTAATTCTTCATCTTTGTCTAAATTATCATACAACGCTTTTTGCGCATCAGTCTTTATCTTTTCCGGATATGTGAATTGAGTTTTATTTTTATTGTTCTGAACAAGCTCAATTAGCTTTTTGATATGTTCCTTATAATCCGTCTTTCCTTGTTTAACTTCATCTATTAACTTTTGCAAAATATCTGATAATTTATCATAGTATGCGGGATTGTTTGGTCTTTCATAAATGAAAACCTTCCGCATGTTTGCCTGCAAAGTTTCTGCTATCGATTTCAGATTATTTCGAATTCCTTTAGGTAGTTTTCCAAAAGCATTCTCTCCTGCCATTGCGACTAAATCAAGAAATGAAGTATCATTAAACACCAATAATTCCTCACTATCATCGGCTCTGACATAAGCATCAATTAGCTGACGCATAGCAGGGTCGTACATCTTAAGGTCTATAGCATCGGCACTTTTAAGTTTAATCTCATCTTTCAGATCATTATAAAAATCAACCTGCTCTTTTATTTTAGATGCTTCTTCCTGAGTATATCCGGCAGCATAGATATCATTAGCAATGTCAATGTATTTTCTGACCAGATTACTCACTAGCTTATATAACTTATCACGTTTTTCTGCGTTGTCCTCTCTCTCTTGTGGTTGTAGTTCATAAGGAGTTGATTCGCTGTAAACGAAGTATTCAAAAAACTTTTCACGAGTTTGCGGGTAAACAACCTCGCACAATGTAACAACTGCCTGTAATGCATCTTCCAGTGCTTTTCGACCTTCTTGAAGGCGATCGGTAAGTAGTCCTTGTATGTCTTCTTGGTCGTACTCTTCAAATGCTTCGGTGGTATAATCTTTAATAGAAGAGGCTATTGAGTTGAATAAATCCTGATAATCTATAATATAACCATAATCTTTTTCTTCTCCATTCACTCTATTTACACGGCAAATAGCTTGAAACAGATTATGATTTACCATATTTTTATCAATATATAGATATGTTGCCGAAGGCGCATCAAATCCGGTCAATAACTTATCAACCACAATAAGGAGTTTCATTGAAGCCGGATTTTTTATGAATTCTTTTTTAGCCCATTCTTCATATTGTTCTGGCGTTTTACCATCCAACATTTTTTTGTAGATATCAAACTTGAATTCTTCTTCAGTTTTTCCTTCACCTACACATTCGCCTTTTATGTCGTTCAGTTCTGCACCATAACTGGTAACAACCGCACAATATCCTTTTAATGTTGTTTCCTGAAATACTTCCCAATAACGACAAGCTTGATAAATACTGTCGGCAACAAGCATAGCATTACCATAACCTCCTGCCAATGCTCGCTTAGTATCCATATCTTGACAGATATCAGCAACAATACGTTGTACTCGTTCCTTACTGCTAAATAGTTTTTCCATACGTGCCCAACGTTGTTTTAATATAGCCGAGGCAACATTAGAAAGACCTAATGTCCGTTTTTCAAACCATTCATCTATTTTGTTTTTATTACCAAGATATTGCTCCACATTTCGGGCTTCATAACGTAAGTCCAAAACAACTTTATCTTCTACCGCTTCATTAAATTTATAGGTATGGATATAGCTACCAAAGGTTTCTAACGAAGTCTTTTTCTCCGTTTTCAACAATGGAGTTCCTGTAAAACCGACCAACATAACATCATCGCCCATGATTTTTTTCATGGCTTCGTGCATGTAACCACCTTGAGTTCTGTGACACTCATCTACAAACACATATAAATTGCCTTTAGCTTTAAAATCGGCTGGTAGTGAATTTACAACTTCTTCCAAATATCTATCCAATGGTTTTCGACGTTTTCTACCATATAAGTCTTGTTCTTCATCGGCTGAACCCTTCCCAAATTTGTGAATAAGTGAACAAATAAGCCAAGGGTTGGCATTATTCAGCATACCAATTAGTTGATAACCACTCTTAGCTCTTTTTACTTCTTCTCCTGCATTTTTGAACGCATTTTCGATTTGTTTGTCTAACTCATCGCGGTCAGTTATGATTATTACACGTGCATCATCTATATTTTCATGAATCCAACGTGCAAGCCATACCATTGTTAAGCTTTTACCTGAACCTTGAGAATGCCAGATTATTCCACTCTCTTTACTTCTAGCACGGGGTTGTGCTGCTTTTACACCAAAGTATTGATTGGGACGACATGCCTTTTTTCGTCCTCCATCAAAAATAATGAAATCATGAATTAGCTCTAAGAAGCGATCTTTATCGAAGACCTGAAGAATACTTCTGTCCAATTCATTTTTTTCTTCAGGATTACTTTCTTTCCAACGAAGCCAGAATTTCTCGGGTGTATCAATTACTCCATAACATAACCCTTCTGGATCAGTGCTTGAACAAAGGCATTGCGTTGTGGTAAAAAAATGAGGAATAACAGCATCTTTCTGGTTGTCCAGATTTTG
>X355_Hoffmanns_Two_toed_Sloth__coassemble_1929_pt1 | contig 35399 bp, 31 predicted proteins | sample X355_Hoffmanns_Two_toed_Sloth__metabat2_low_PE_021 | metagenome-assembled genome bin X355_Hoffmanns_Two_toed_Sloth | reverse complement strand
TTATTATACCAAAGAATAATCAGAACTTATATCCTAAAGTGACATAAGCATTCCGGTTTTTTACTTTCTCGGCTTCCCGTGATATATCATATAATCCAAAGTCATACCTAAAGGAGATATTCACATGCTCATATTCCACACCCAAGCCAATACCAATACCCCAGTCAAATTCACGGAAATGTGTATCACTGAAAGTCTCTTCTCCCCTTCTCCAGCCATCAATCATTTTCATATAATCATTCAGGCTCATTGTGGTAGTTCCTTCCGGCGTTCTTAAAACAACTTCGTCCCCAAGCTCAGTTTGCCCGCTAATGCCGTAGGCTACATAGGGGCCTGCCTGTACCATAAGTCTTGTCTTTTCCGATAAGTCAAATTTATATCCTACATGTATAGGCACCTGGAGATAGTTGGCAGATACAGTTGATTCCTTAAAGTTTATACTTGTACTTTCTTTTTCATCTTTATTCAGAAGATCGAATTTAGTTCCCTTATTGGAAAATTCGATAGCGGAAGAAAGGTACAGGTCACGATTGAGAAAATAGTCGAATGTAAGCCCTCCGGTAAAGGAATGCTTCATTTTGGTTTTATAAGAATACTCACTAAGATCTGAAAAAACAAACCCGGCTTTGGCCCCGAATAAGAATTTTTTCTCCTGGGCATTAGCAGAGAAGCCTGCAATCAAAAAAATTGAAGCTAAGGTAATTTTGATAATTTGTCTCATAAAAATACTTTGGTTAAGATAATGTAGTTTATATTAAGCTGTCTAGTTGAAACAAAGATATATAAATTATTTGTTCCTGTATAAATAAAAACGATTTTTATAATCTGGTTATTTCGCCCTACGGGCGAAATAACTCCTCACAAACAAAATCAATACGACCTTTTGTCTATTCCTTCTATATAGTTCAGAAATGCAGTATTTACCATCCTGTTACCTCCCGGAGTGGGGTAATTCCCTGAAAAATACCAATCCCCTTTATGATCAGGGCTGGCTTTATGGAGATCTTCAATTGTTTGGAACACAATTTCTATTTTCGCCTGTGTCCCTTTTGGCGTGAGCATTTCGGCCATTTTAGCCGATATTTCTTCGTTAGAGAACGGCGCATAGATTTCTTTTACGTAATTCGCGATCTCTTCTTTCGGTTTATTCTTTTGTGCAAGTGATTTACGGTATACATCATCTATAACCGATTGCATTCCCCTCTCTTTTAGTAATTCGATAGCGGCCCTGAATGCGGCAAACTCGCTCATGCGCGACATATCTATTCCATAGCAGTCGGGGTAACGGATTTGCGGGGATGAGGATACGATAACTATCTTTTTGGGATGCAGACGGTCCAGTATCTTTATGATACTTTGTTTCAGGGTTGTTCCCCGTACTATGCTATCATCTATCACGACCAGATTATCTTCATATGGACGAACCGAATCGTATGTTATATCATAGACGTGAGCAGCCAGATCATCACGGCTGCCATCCTGTGCGATGAAAGTCCGTAACTTGATGTCTTTGATAACGACCTTTTCGGTGCGTACACGCATAGATAATATCCTTTGCAGTTCTTCTTCGGAAATGGATGATCCCTTCTCTGTAATTTTCTTTAGCTTTACATCATTCATATGCTTGTTCAGAGCTTCTGTCATTCCGAAGAATGCAACTTCCGCCGTATTGGGTATGAATGAGAAAACCGTGTGTTGTATATCGTTATCTATTGCCTTCAGAATAGGAGGAAGAAGAAGTTTTCCGAGATTTTTTCGTTCATTGTATATATCCGCATCCGAACCTCGGGAGAAATAAATCCGTTCGAACGAGCAAGGGGAAACATTCCGTGGTTCCTGTATCTGTGAAAACAATACCTGCCCACTCTTTTTGATTATGATTGCCTGTCCGGGATCAAGTTCCTTTACTTCGGCTACATCGAGATTGAGGGCAGTCTGGATTACAGGACGTTCAGATGCTACCACTACAATTTCATCATCGTGGTAGTAGAAAGCCGGACGTATGCCGGAAGGATCTCTATATACAAATCCGTCGCCACATCCGATAATTCCGCCAATGGTATATCCTCCGTCCCAGTTCTCACTGGCTTTATTGAGCATGAAGTGTATATCAAGGTTTTTTTCTATCAGGTCGTTCAGATCTTCCCCTTTTACTTTGCGGTCTTTACCAAATTTATCATATTGGAATTGAACCTCCCTGTCGAGATGATGTCCGAGAGATTCGAGAAGAACGAATGTGTCGGCGTAATCACGCGGGTGTTGTCCTTCAGCCACCAGTGCTGCGAACAGTTCATCGACATTGGTCATGTTGAAGTTTCCTGCCAATGCGAGGTTTCTCGACCGCCAGTTGCTACGGCGCAGAAAGGGATGTACATATGAGATACCGCTCTTGCCCGTTGTACTGTAACGTAAATGCCCTAAAAATAATTCACCTGCAAATGGCAGGTATTGGCTGGCATATGCAGGATCATTTAATTTTTCGCGGGATGTTTTTTCGTAATTTTTATAGACATTCGAGAAGATTTCCGATATGGCACCCGAGCCTGTGGCTCTTTCCCTGAATATAAATTCACTCCCCGGAGGCGAGTCTAATTTTACTACAGCCAGTCCTGCGCCTTCCTGCCCGCGATTGTGCTGTTTCTCCATCAGCAGATACAGCTTATTCAGTCCGTATTGCCATGTCCCGTACTTCTTTTGATAGTAGTCAAGCGGCTTTAGCAAGCGTATCATTACGATACCGCATTCGTGCTTCAAAGGCTCTGTCATATAAAAATCTCCTTCTGTTGAGAATTTATTGAGAATAGTTATTCTTTTTTTGAGGTTACAAAGATAATATGATTTTTTCTGTAATCCTAAAATATTATAGCTGCAAAAAGGGTATTAACAATAAGCAACAGAAGTCGCAGACAGATAGCAAATGTGGAAAAGAATAAACAAGCATATAACTATCAGCTGATAGCCATCCGTTTTTTTTAGTAGTACAAAGCCCCTTTCCGGGGATTAGGGGACCTTTAAGAGAAAAGGGCACTAACGGGAAACTTCTAAACACTAAGTAATAGGAGTAACACAGAGTTCTTTGAAAATTACCTCCCGGTCAATGCAGCAATATCGCTTTCAGCTTTTTCTTTTTTTCCGGGGTAATCTTCAATTTGTTAAGCATATAATCGTCTACCGAACCACTCATTTCCCTGATGCATGATATTCCGTATTTCAGGTACGCAAGGTCTGTTTTGGTAAGCATAGTCAATGCTTCCTGCCGCGATTCGGTCAGACTGTCAGCATCTTTTACCAGCTTTGTACGGTCTATTCCTATCCCCGACCACATATAATCCTCCTCTATCACATCCAGAGGGACATCGAGTGCACGCAGAAGAAAGTAAGTGGCTAAACCACTCTGATCCTTACCCAAATAACAATTATACGCTATCGGATAATTATTTTCGTCGCAAAGGTAGTCGAAAAACCGTGCGTAATCATCTGCAAAGTTAACAATCATATCTTTATAAGTATCCTGGGTATATATAACAGCATCGCCGCGAAGGAATTTCCCGTCCATTACTTTCTGCGAAATTGAACTGTATCCTTTTTCCGAAATCGGGATGCGCACATTGTTCGCGCTTTTGAAACGGTCTATATACGGTCTTTTCACATCTTCGGACCGTAAATCGATAACAGTCTTTATTCCCAGAGTGCTCAACTCGATACTATCATGAGTAGTCATACGGAAAAAACTGCCTGAACGAAACAGCTTACCCCAACGAACAGTCCGGTTGTCGTTTGTTATATATCCGCCTATATCTCTGAAATTCTGGATACTATCCATTTCGAAAAAGCGGTTTGTGATGATATTGGACATAGTCCCCCCAATCTTTATCCGGAAGTATTTGCGCTTTTCTACCGAGTCGGAAGTATTGTCTATTATCGCTATATAGTCATTTGACTTTACAGTGAAAGAAGGGGTTGAAGGGAAAACGCTATCATTGTCCGACACGAATATTTCGGCCGGAACATTATCCGTTTCCGGATACAGCTCCCATTTTAATATATAATTACCTTTGGCATCTCTTTCACATAAGGCTATGACCGTAGGCTTGGAGGTACAGCTGTACAAGGTAACTAATAATAATACAACACAGGTAAATAGTTTTAATTTCATGTCACAAGCAATCTTTTAGTTGAGGCCCCTGACCTCTTATTACTTTAGTATCTCTTTAAAACATATGTCAGATAACGATATTATACAAGGTTTTCACCCCCGGTAAAGGGCAGTGCTTATAGCAAAGATACATTAGTCTGATGTGTTTTTCAATAGACTGCAGTCTTTTTGCGAAGATTTACCTTTTTTTTACACTTCAATCTGATTTAACTCTATGATAGGAAATATATCAACTAATTCCGTATATTTGTCATGTATTAATAATATGGTAAAAGAAGAGGTAAATAATTATCGGGAAAGGACATCTCTGTTAACAATGGATAAAGCCATTCTAAAAGCTTATATAATACGGGAGAAATATACAAAGGAGGCAAGCTTAAGGCTCGAAGCCCAAGGTAACTGGTCTTTGTATGCGGGCAGTTCTGTGGATACAATCAACAGAGCTACTCCTATATTGACGGGTAATGGAAGCGGAAGTTTTTTCCTCAGCGTTAGCACGTATAGCCGCATTTATTTTGAACTGGTTTGCGGTGCTGAACGGCTGCTCCTCACCGAAAGACACCTCCCTATGGCAGGAGGGTACAATTTCAGGGATTTGGGCGGTTTCAGAACAACAGACGGGCGATATACAAAATGGGGTAAACTTTTCAGGGCAGACGAATTATCCAACCTTACCGCCGACGATCTGAAATATCTCTCGAGCATACCGATCACATCTGTGATAGACTTCAGGGCACAAAGCGAAGCCCGCCGCTCACCCGACAAACTACCTCCTACTGTCCATTTCACCTATCCTATAGCCATCACACCGGGCAATCTCAGTTCGGAAGGGATTCAGGCCAATATGCTAAAAACGAACATCGACTCTCACATGAAGCATATGAATCGCCTCTTGGTGAGCAACCCGGCATGCGTAAGAGCCTTCCGTATATTTTTTGCTATCGTGCAGAATAATCTCAGTGCCCCTCTCATCTTCCATTGCTCTGCTGGAAAAGACAGGGCGGGTATGGCTACGGCACTGGTATTGTTTGCCCTGGGAGTAGATGAAGCAACAGTTATGGACGATTATCTGATGTCGAAAATTTATCTGAGCGATAAATACGATGCTTTCATCGCAAAATATCCACGGGCAGAATCAATATTCACTGTAAAGCGTATGTTCCTGCAAGCCGGCATAAATCAGATAAAGAGAGACCATGGCAGTATAATGAATTTCCTTACCAAAGAGTTGAAAGTAGATGTAGTGAGAATGAGAAGACTATATCTGGAATAATAAAAACCGAATGAGTATCAACTCATTATAAAATATCATGATTCACTGAAACAAAAGCGGTACTTTTATTGTTTATTTATTGTACATCGTACAGATCAGGCTAAAAATCTATTATAGATAAAATCAATATTAACATTTACACATTCAATTGTTAATACTTGGATTTGAAAATCGCAACCATTATCTTTGTCTATATAGAAACAACATAAATAAATAAATTTTATAATTATGAGCACATCTACATTAAAAGAAAAGAAAGCTGCATCAGTAAATGCAGAAATCGGAACATTTTTAGGTAAAGTATTCGCTTTTAACAGCAGTTTGAAACTTCACCACTGGCATATAACCGGTAAAGGCAGTTATGCAGCGCACATCGCACTCGATCAGGCTATCGGCGACCTATTTGATACAACAGACCGTCTGGTAGAAACTTCTTATGCAGTAAAAGGAGATCTGGATATCGTAATTCCTGAAACAAAGAATCCTACAAACATTGTAAAACATGCCGAGGACTTCTTTAAATATACAGAAAGCCAAAGGGAATTATTCGCTGAAGCTTTCACTCAGGCAATCATTGACGACTATCAGGAAGCAATCCAACAATTACTGTACCGTCTGAAAAGACTACAATAATTAGAAGAACTGATACAAGAAAATAAGGAACAGTTGAACAGGGATTATCTATTGATCCCTGTTCTTATTTTGAATAGCTATACAATCACTCTTACAAGGTTATTAAAAGCGACTTTGAATAATAAAAATTTATATCTTTGTGCTCCCAACGGAAAATACACAGTAACAAAGAATGAAAACAGATATTGAAATAGCCGGAAGTATCCAACTTGACAAGATTTCAGATGTGGCAAATAAAGCAGGAATCAATGCTGAAGAACTGCATCAGTATGGTAAACATATAGCAAAAATCCCTGTCTCCTTCATTGACGACCAGAAAATGAAGAAGAGCAGTCTTATCCTTGTAACAGCCATTACACCCACAAAAGCAGGGATAGGAAAAACCACCACATCTATCGGTTTAGCTTTAGGGCTGAACAAGATCGGAAAAAAAACGATTGTAGCACTCCGGGAGCCTTCACTCGGACCATGCTTCGGGATGAAAGGCGGAGCTGCCGGAGGTGGTTATGCCCAAGTACTCCCGATGGAAGACATCAATCTCCACTTTACCGGAGATTTCCATGCCATAACATCTGCGCATAATATGATTACAGCCCTCCTCGACAACTACCTTTACCGGAACAGAGGTACGGATAATTATCTAAAAGAGGTGGTATGGAAAAGGGTGCTCGATGTAAATGACAGAAGCCTCAGATACATTGTATCGGGATTGAACGGCTCAGAAAATGGAGTTCCCGCCGAAACAGGGTTTGAGATTACCCCCGCATCAGAAATTATGGCAATCCTTTGCCTGTCTTCCGATATAGAAGATCTTAAAAGGCGTATCGGAAATATTATTCTTGGTTATTCTGCTAATGGGAATGTCTTCACGGTGAAAGACCTTGGTGTAGCCGGTGCAATTACAGTACTGCTAAAGGATGCGATAAACCCGAATCTGGTACAAACCACAGAACATTCTCCTGCAATCATACACGGAGGACCGTTTGCCAATATAGCTCACGGATGCAATTCATTGATAGCGACAAAGATGGCTATGAGTCATGCTGACTATGTAATCACCGAAGCCGGATTTGGTGCAGATCTAGGTGCTGAGAAATTCTTCAATATCAAATGCAGAAAGGGGCAAATATCACCCAAACTCACCATCATCGTAGCCACTACACAGGCTCTGAAAATGCATGGAAATGTACCGATTGAAAGCATCAAGGAGAGAAATACGGAAGGGTTAATAAAAGGATTCGCCAACCTTGACAAGCATATTGCAAACATGAAATCTTTCGGACAAAGCGTTATGGTTGCTCTAAACAGGTATGGTTTCGATTCTGAAGAAGAAATAGAGCTGATAAGAGATCACTGCCATCAATTGGGAGTAAGCTTTGCGCTGAACGATTCTTTTACAAAGGGAGGTGAAGGAGCTGCTGGATTTGCAGAAGAAGTAGTCAGACAAGTTGAGAATAATCCATCCCAAGCTCTTCGCTTTACATATGAAAATAATGATTCTATAGAAGAGAAAATCAACAAAATAGCTAAATCAATATATGGGGCGGCATCAGTCAGAATTGGAGATAAAGCCCGCAAAAAGTTAGCTCTGATTGAAAAGCAGGGAATCAATCATTACCCTGTCTGTATTGCTAAGACCCAGTACTCATTTTCAGACAATGCACATGCCTATGGCACACCGACTGGCTTTACTCTCACTGTTAATGACATTGTCATTAACAATGGAGCCGAATTTATAGTAGCCATTGCCGGAAGTATAATGCGCATGCCGGGCTTACCGGCTGTACCTCAGGCAGAATATATTGATATTATACATGGCAATATTGTAGGACTAAGTTAATTATGAAACCAGCAAGATTGGTTATACTTATATTCTCATTATTTACTTTATCCAATATGGCTAAAGGAGGGGATATAGTTTCCACTCCGGCCGATCTGCGCATCTATGAAGCCTATATAAAGCAGTTTGAAAAACAAAAGGATAAGCCCTTCGAAGAAATATTTATCAATACGGCCAAATACTTTCTGGGAAAGCCATATGTAGCCTCCACCCTTGAGGTACCGGACACAGAGAGAATGGTCGTTAATCTCAGAGAATTTGATTGTACCACCTTTGTCGAAAATTGTATCGCTCTGTCGCAAGTCATCAAATCCGGAGATTTTTCTTACGACAATTATCTGCAAACACTCATAACAATGCGTTACCGGGACGGAGAGGTCGCCGGCTATACATCCCGCCTGCATTATACAAGCGATTGGATATATGAAAATGAGAAACATGGGTTGCTGAGAAATATCAGTTCAGAAATAGGGGGAGAAAAAGTTAAGAAGGATGTCAACTTTATGACAACACATCCTCAATTATATAAGCACCTCAAGGGCAACGCACAAAATATTGAAAAGCTGGATAAAATAGAAAAGAATATTTCTAAGAGAAATGCTTATGAAATACTCCCGACAGCTGCGATATATAATAGTCAGCAAAAAATAAAAACCGGGGATATAATCGTATTTGCCACATCAATAGCGGGCTTGGATTATTCTCATATAGGGATTGCTTATTGGCAAAAAGAGAAGCTACATTTCATTCATGCTTCAAGCAAAGCCAGGCAGGTGATTATTGAGCAAAAAACACTTTTGGAGTATTGTCAGACTTCAAAGAGCTGTACAGGCGTGACTGTGCTCCGCATTAATCAAGAATAAAAAGCAATGGCTATGGATAGTAAAGGTATTTTATACAATATGGGAGGTTGGTCACAGTTTTTCTTCTTCTGTTTCCTCTCTTTTTCGGGACTAATTATGGCCACCCTGATTATTCTTCTGGTGATACCTGCCGATAATCCGTTACAATCAGTTCCCTCCATCCAGATTACCCAGGTAATACAAACTATCTTTCTGTTTTTGATTCCTTCTCTGGCCTATGCCTTTTTGTATCAAGGCAGTATTAAGAATTACTTAAACACCAGAACACATATCGATACATTACTCCTACTTGGCACAATCCTTTTGATTATTTTTATCCAACCAGCAATAAACTGTATAGGATACTATAACCAGCAGATGATACTACCTGAATTCCTCAACTGGATGAAAGAATATGAGGAATCGGCGGAAAAAACATTGAAACTGTTATTTGCCGACAGAACGATCACATCTCTCCTGATTAATCTGCTGGTGATTGCAGTTCTGGCAGGTTTGACCGAAGAGTTCTTTTTCAGAGGCTGTTTACAACAGATAATACTGAAGATCGTGAAAAACCGGCATCTTGCCATTTGGATTACAGCGATTATCTTCAGTGCTATCCACTTTCAGTTTTACGGATTTGTACCCCGGGTATTATTAGGTGCGTTATTAGGCTATCTGTTTGTATGGTCGGGAAGTATATGGATTCCGGTCATTGTACACATAATACATAATGCTATAAATGTGGTACTCATCCACATGTATTACGATACACCAAAAGCGAGTCAGATAGAGAATTTCCGCTTCGAAGAAAATGCTTTGCTTATATCCGCAAGTTTCATCATATCGGCTTTAATAATATTTATGATATGTAGAAGAGGGGTAAATAAGCAGGAATCTGAGAACTAAATATTATCTTTGCAATCTGTTTATTTAAACTATGGATAGTACGGATAGAAAAGAAGGATATGGTTACCTGATTGACTGGATAGTTCGTTTTGGCGACTTGTTCCTTATTAATGTCTTCTTTTTACTGGCGTTTTTCGTATTCCGCCAAGAAGATGTAGTAGCTACAAGCCTACATTACAGGGAGAAAATCATTGCATTTCTGTTGATCAACCTATGCTATTTTCTCACTTCATCATTCATACGTTTTCATATTACATCGAACGTTGTATATCTCGACAAAATAGTCCAACGCTCATCAGCCTTTATAACCCTTTATGCATTATTGATTACTGCAGGATTCTCTATATTTCATATTATAAGTATTCCTATCATTCCATGGATTGTCGGATTCTTTATTATAGGGACTATTTTTGTGGGATGGCATGTATTATTCCGTCTCCTGCTAAAATCGTACCGAAAGAAGGGATATAACTATAGACAAGTGATTATCATAGGAGCGGGAAGCAGCGCTATAAAAACGTACGAGTCTCTTATTTTCAGTGAGTTCGGCTATAAAATATTGGGTTTCTTCGACAACGATACTTCAAAAAAAGATGTATTACCTAATTATCTTGGAAAGATTTCCGATATTGAAGAGTATGTTCAGAATACTAAGGTGGATGAAATGTTCTGTACCTTGTTGGGAAACCAGGATCAATTAATCTATGATTTAGTAAGATTGTGTGAGAAAAACATGATCCGTTTCCATCTTATACCTGAGTTTCACAAATATATGAGGAGGCGTTTTTCTCTACATTTTATAGAGTCTACCCCTATATTAAGTCTTAGATATGAACCTTTACAGCACTTTTCCAATAGATTTATTAAACGGACATTCGACCTTATTTTCTCAGGCCTCGTACTAATCCTTATTTTCCCTTTTGTATATATCATTTTCGGAGCCATCATAAAATGGTCTTCTCCCGGACCTGTATTCTTTAAACAAAAAAGGACAGGGATCAAAGGGGAAGAGTTCTACTGTTATAAGTTCCGGTCGATGCGATTGAATGAAGAAGCTAATAAAAAGCAGGCAACCGCAGGAGATCCGCGTATAACCAAAGTAGGCGCCTTTATGAGAAAAACAAGTATTGACGAACTACCTCAGTTTATCAATGTATTTAAGAATGATATGTCTGTTGTCGGCCCTCGCCCGCATATGCTACAACATACCGACCTTTACAGCTCTCTCATAGATAAATTCATGGTCCGTCATCTGGTGAAGCCTGGCATTACAGGCTGGGCGCAGGTAACCGGATGCAGAGGTGAAACTAAAACTGTAGAGGAAATGGAAGAACGTGTGAAAAGAGACGTCTGGTATCTCGAACACTGGACTTTTTTCCTTGACCTGAAGATTATCTACCTTACGATTGCGAATGTCTTCAAAGGCGACGAAAAAGCCTTTTAATTCCGGATTAATATATTCCTCTCGTATTTAATGCATTTCTGTACCGCGCTGCATTCCTCTGATGTTCGGCATAGGTATCAGCAAAATTATGACGTCCCGAGAAATCTTCTTTTGCACACATGTACAGATAGTCGCTCTTTGTATAATCAAGGACACTGTCAATCCCTTTGATCGAAGGTATCCGAATTGGGCCCGGAGGCAGACCCGTATGCACATATGTGTTGTATGGAGAATCTACTTCGAGATGCTTGTTCAATATACGGCGCAGGCTGAAATCACCCACTGCAAACTTAACTGTGGGGTCTGCCTGCAATGCCTGTCCCGAGCGGAGCCTGTTAAGATACAATCCTGCTACAACGGGATATTCATCGGTAAAAGTACATTCTTCCTCAACAATAGAAGCCAGTATTGATACTTCGACAGGTGACAGGCCTGATTCCTCTGCCTGTGCTGTCCGTTTCTTGTTCCAAAAATCATTATATTCGGTTTTCATCCTCCGAAGAAATTCATCGAGAGTAACATCCCAGTAAAATTGATATGTATTGGGAATAAACATGGCAATCACCGTTTCTGTAGTAAAACCCAGATCTTTGCATTTTTCCGAATTATTTAATGCTGCCAATAAATCTTCCTTGCCCAACATCAACTGATTGGAAATACGTTCAGCAAAATCTTCTTTTGTCCGGATATTGTTAAATTTCAAATTCAAAGGAGTCTGATGTCCGCTACGCAGATGGCGGATAAGATCAAGTATATTCATATCCGGTTTAACAGCATAGCGCCCTGTCTTTAAATTATCTTTATAATCCATAACAGATGCCAACAGCTCGAAATTACTTATATTTTTTACTTCCGCACTATCTTTCAGCTCTTTTAGCAATACATTATAATCCCTGTTTTCATCTATATAGAGATAAACGGTCTTATCTATGCCAAATCCTGTATTTATAATACTATAGCCGTATACACCGGCTGCTATGATTATAATAACAATTATAATAAAGGCATATAAAATCTTCTTTTTCATTTCTTATCTTATTCTTTTAATAGTAACACATCAGTCGTTGAAAGGTAACAAAAGTAACAGAAAACAATTAATAATTAAAAATGAAGAATTAAGAATTAGTTTTTATTAAAAAGCAGAGACCAACGAATCAGTTCTTAAAACTTACTACTTGTTAAAAGGTAACAAAGGTAACATCTGTTTCTTATTTTTTATATTGTAACATTCCATCAGATAGCAGACTTATTATCTGTAATGTATAGATAAAATGATGGAGAAAAAGTAACAGTTATTTCAACTTCTAATTAGCATCCCAAGCGCGGTTTTGCAAGCCGAGTTTTATCTGGGTAACAAACGGATTTACTCTATAAGCAACTCATAGACAAAACAAATTTACGTGAGGGATTATTCTTCCGGCTTGATATACCCCACAGGCTTGCGAGGTTTGTTTACATGTTTGGTCTGAAGCTCTGCCAATGTTTCATTGATAAGATCGAGTTGCATCCGTGTATCTTCATGCATATCGTTATAGTCGGCAAAGACTTCCTCAATATATGCTTTTAGTTCTTTTACTTCATCCTGTAATTGCTTGCTTTCATTAACAGGGGAATTAGTCAATAGTTGGCGTACAGCAACAAAGGCCCGCATGATATTGATGTTTATTTCTATTGCGGCATCACTGTTAAGTACGGAAGAAAGCATTGCTACTCCTTGTTCCGTAAATGCAAACGGCATATATCGCGTTCCCCCTCTTGTATTTGAGGACGCAATTTGCGACCTCAAAGAGGTATATTCTTCTTTTGACAATTCGAACATAAAGTCAGATGGGAATCTTCTGATATTGCGTCTTACAGCCTCTTTTAAGCGCTTTGTTTCTGTTCCATACATCTCTGCCAAATCAAAATCCAACATCACTTTACAGCCTCGTATCTCGTATATCTTGCTTTGTATTACCGATAGTTCCATTAGCATTACTTATTCTTTTAGTAATAATGAACTGTCGCCATAACTTAAAAAGCGGTAGTCATTATCCAGTGCATGTTTGTAAATAGCCTTCCAGTTATCTCCACCGGTAAATGCCGACACCAGCAAAAGCAGCGTACTTTTTGGCTGATGGAAATTCGTAATTATTCCGTCAACGATCTTATAAATATACCCCGGCGCTATAATGATTTGTGTTTCGGCAATAAGTGATGTAAGGTTATTTTTATCCAGATATGTAAAAATATTGGTTAAGGATTCCTTTACGGAAAGTTGCTTTTCAACGCGGGCTTTATAAGGTTGCCATTGCGTTACTTTCAACTCTCCGGACGAATTATCTTTCTCCAGTAGTTCGCCAATGTAATACAGGCTTTCGAGCGTGCGTACAGAGGTTGTTCCCACAGCAATTATCTTTCCTTTATGATTCAACAACTGCTCTATTACATCCTTTTTCACCGAGATAAACTCGGAATGCATCACATGGTCTTTCACCTCCTCAGTTTTTACAGGGCGGAAGGTTCCTGCGCCCACGTGAAGTGTGACCTCTGCCGTTTTTACCCCGGTCTTACCCAATGACCCGAAGACTTCGGGCGTGAAATGCAATCCAGCCGTAGGAGCGGCTACCGAGCCGTCTATCTTCGAATAAATGGTCTGATATGTCTCTTTATCCTGTTCTTCCGTATCCCTGTTCAGATACGGTGGAATAGGTAATTCCCCGGCTACTTCAAGCAATTCGGAGAATGTAACACCGGTATTGTCCCACTCAAATTCTATGATATGAGAGTCTCCGTTTGTCTGTATCCTGCGAGCCTTGAATATTACAGGCTCACCATTTACAGCCAGTTCTTTTACCAGATCTCCCTCTTTCCACTTTTTCAGATTACCCACCAAGCAAACCCATGAACATCGCTGTGTTTGTTGGAAGTTTAATTGATAATCATTGGGGTTATGAGGCTCTAAGCAGAAAATCTCAATTTGCGCCCCTGTAATCTTTTGAAAGTGTAGCCGCGCCTGAATCACTTTTGTATTATTGAAAATCATCAGGCTATTGTCCGGTAAATACTCCGGCAAATTACAGAAACGGGTATCTGTTATTTTTCCTTCCTTATATACAAGAAGTTTTGATTCGTCCCGTTTAACTAGAGGGTACTTTGCGATGCCGCTGTCGGGTAAACCGTAATCGTAATCGTTAATTCGTATATCCCGGAAAACTGATACTTCCACTTTCATTTTTTTTATCCGACAAAAATAAACAACTTTGCGTGAATAAAAAAGCCGGAAGAGAGCTTAAAAGAACGTTTTAAATAGCGAGAGCAGAAACAAAATTTATTTTGATTATGCCGAGTCATGACAACCAACGGTCACAGGAGCGAAGCGTATGTAAAACGACTAATGAAATTGAATAATTAAGATTTATGAAAACAGGAGATAAAGTCCGCTTTCTAAACACAACAGGAGGCGGTGTTGTAAAAGGGTTTCAGGGAAAAGACATAGTTCTGGTAGAGGACGACGAGGGTTTCGACATTCCCGTACTGATTCGCGAATGCGTGGTCATAGAGCCTGCCAACGATGCTCAGGTAAGACAAACATCGAAACCAACGGCTGAAGTTCAGCAAAAAGCCGTAACAGGTAAGGTTGAAGAAAAATATGAGGATTATAAAACGGAAGAGACAAAAGAAGGAGAGGAATTATCGGTTTTCCTTGCCTACTTGCCTGTAGATATAAAAAATCTGAGTACAACGACTTTTGAATGCTACCTTATAAATGACAGCAATTACTATCTGTCTTTCAATTATATGAGCAGGAGCGACAACGGATGGGTAAGCAGGAATGCAGGCGTAATAGAGCCGAATACAAAGCTGTTCATCGAAGAATTCGACAAAATGGAGCTGAACGACATAGAGCGTATCTGTCTCCAGTTCTTTGCTTATAAAAAGGAAAAGCCTTTCGCTCTCAAGAATGCATATTCGGTAGAAGCACATATCGACACAGTGAAGTTCTACAAACTTCATAGTTTCAGAGAAAACGACTATTTCGAAGACGAAGCGATTATATACCCGATAGCCCGCCGCGACCTTGCGGAAAAGGAACTTGTCATTTCTGCCGCGGAAATAGAAACGGCCATGAAGCAGAAGGAGGGCCGTCCACGCATACAACCCATCGTGAAGAAAGAGAAAAACGCAATCCTCGAAATAGATCTGCATGCCGATGAACTTTTAGACGATACAAACGGTTTATCATCAGGTGATATTCTGGAGTATCAGTTGAAGAAGTTCAGGGAAGTAATGGATGAAAACAAACGGAACAAAGGTCAGAAAATAGTCTTTATCCATGGCAAGGGGGACGGTGTTCTCAAAAATGCAGTATTAAAGGAATTGAATTCAAATTATAAATCGGTTTATTATCAGGATGCTTCTTTCCGTGAATACGGATACGGGGCTACAATGGTCACAATAAAATAAAGAAATACACAAACTAAATAATTTATCAGAATGAAGAAGAGAATTTTAGCATTATTATTGGTTGTAACTACATTGGTTGGTTGCGACAGCGTTCAACAGGGACTAAGAAGTACTTACAACCTGATAAACTGTGAGTACAGTTATAAGTCGATTACGGGATTAACCATATCCGGAATGAATCTTTCCAATGGCTTATCCGTAACATCTATACCTAAAATAACCTCCATTTTATCGGGAACTGCGACCTCTATCCCTCTCAATTTTACATTGAACGTGAATGTGAAGAACCCGAACGAATCGGCTGCATTGTTGCATGGCCTGCAATATATCGTCAGTGTGGATGATATCGAGTTTACCACCGGTTCTATAAACCAGACCCTGAATATTGCCTCGGGACAGACCCAGACATTGCCGCTTACTATCGGTGTCGACCTGGCTACATTGATGAAGAATAATTCGAAAGATGCTGTAACAGAGATTGCCAAAAACTTTCTGGGTATCGGTTCTAAGAAATCAAATGTTTCATTACAGCTTAAACCGACATTTATGATTGGTAATACTCCTGTGGCATCACCGATGTATATACCTGTAAGTTTCAGCTTCGGAGGAAATTGACAAGTTAGCTGCAATTAGCCAGCAATATATGTAATTATAAAAAATTATAGTCATGGAATATAATATCATACATAACGAAGAAAAGAGCCGCTTCGAAACAGAAGTGGAGGGCCTCTTGTCTCTTGTAGATTACAGAAAGAGGGATAATGTTTTTCTGGTGACGCATACCGAAGTTCCCCCTCAACTGGAAGGACGGGGTATTGCAGGCGCTCTGACCAAGGCATTGCTGGATTATATCCGGGACAATGGCTATAAGGTACATCCAATCTGCCCTTACACAAAAGCATATATACAACGCCATCCTGAGTATGAGGATATTGTGGCTGGGAATGAGGGATAGATATTCCGGGTTATACAAATAAAGGGGGCAGATATTTTGATATATCTGCCCCCTTTATTTGTATATTGAAAATACTCCTTCGCTGGCTACTTTCTATTTATACGACGACTTATCCCAATTAAATATCTTAGGCTCCTCTGTCAGATATGGCTGTATCTTCTTATAATCTTCTTCCGACAGATACTTTTCAATTTCATATACCAGTGTCAAAGAATTATCGGAAGGAGACAAGGTTATCTTCATGGGATTCATATCCAGAGCCGCATAAGCATTCTTAAAATCCTGTGTATCCCGGTCTGCATCCGCTTTTATAAACCAGTCTTTATCTCTTTTCGGAAAGAGGTCTCCCTGATTGATAGGCAGCCATTTCGTTGTATAGAACTGTATCTGGCTATCGCAAAGGCTATCTTTTCCGCATACGGTTTTTACAACACATACGATCTTGGAATCGTTTATCAACGGCAGCAACTTTATCTGTGTTGTACCCACTTCCGAGGTCTGTAGCGAAATGAAATCGGACGACATGGCCAGTCTCTTTACTTCTCCGTATGTTCCCCTGTCAACCTTTATTTCTGTTGTATCGCCCGGATTGGAAACAAGCAAATCCTTCTGGGCAGCCTCCAGTCCAAAGATAATATTCTCAGGCATGGTAAGGAATATACTGCCTATTTCCTGTGCCGGAAGAGAGATTACGCTCGTTATAATAAAGGCTATCGTGAATACTATTTTTTTCATTCTGCTTATTTATTTACATTAGATGTATATTGCGAACTGTTTACTGTTCACTGCTAACTGACTTATTTCGTCCCCAAATATAGGAAAAACATCGCTACAATTATTAAAACGAGGTCTATAGCTTTTCCTTTTAAGTTTTTTTCATGGAAGAACAGTACTCCTCCGGCAAATGATACAAGTACACTGCTGCGCCTTACCATAGATACGATTGAGATCATGGCATCGGAGTCTGTCAATGCATAGAAATAGACAAAGTCGGCAATGGTAAGGAATACAGATACCAGGATTATACTCCACTTCCACTTGAACGGAGTTGTTCTCTCCCGTTTAGGATACCACAGCGTAAGAAGAACTATCAGCATCAGCAGGCACTGGTATGTATTGAACCAATACTGAACGGCCGTAGAACTGAACTGCTGCATCAGGAACTTATCGTAAAGACCGCTTACAGCTCCGGCAACAGCAGCCAGAACCATAAAGAATATCCATTTATTCTTATGAAAACTGATCCCTTCCTTTTTGCCCGAAAGGGAGAGCAGGAAGAAGGAGATAATTGTTATAATTACCCCTATCCACTGGAATAAGTTCAAACGCTCACCGAATATAAACAGCGCGCCCAGCAATGTCATTACGGGGCGGGTGGCATTTATCGGGCCTGTGATGGTCAGAGGCAGGTGTTTTATGGCAAAATATCCGAATATCCATGAGGTGAGGACAATGATCGATTTTATAAAGATATACCCGTGGGTTTCAAGAGAAACGGATGGTACGTATCCTATCGTACCACTTAATGTATCGGGCGAAACTTTGGATATAAGGACAAGGGGCAAGAGCAGCAGGGAGCAAAACAGCGTATTGAGAAACAATACAGGTATAACGGCATTCCCATCAACCGACTTCTTTTTACATATATCATAGCATCCGAGGAAGAATGCCGAAACGAACGCAAGCGCTAACCACATATTTTTTTAATATACTATAAGGGTTACAAGTTGCCGGCGCACTCTAAATTTTATTTACGGCTTTACCCAACTTGTAACTCGTCTACTTGTAATTTATCTACTTCTTTTCAGCACATTACTCAACCATGCATAACCAATGATTCCCGATGCCAGAGACGCCAGTAATATCATCAGTTTCGACTCATTGATATAGTGCGCATTTCCTTTGAATGCCAGTAAAGTAATAAAGATAGACATCGTGAATCCTATACCGCCCAGCATACCTGCTCCCAGCAATGCTTTCCAGTTCACACCTCTGGGAAGCGCGCATAAGCCTGTTTTCACCGAGATAAAGCTGAGTAACGTTATGCCTAAAGGCTTACCAACAATAAGACCCAAGAGGATACCCATTGCGAACGGCTCTCCTACCGACTGGTCCCAGTTACCCTCTATTACCATGGCTGTATTCGCCAAAGCGAATATAGGCAATACAATAAAGGCGACCGGATAGTGTAAAGCATGCTGCATCCTGTTGGACAAGCATTTCGCGTCTCCTCTCCTGAAAGGAATTGTTATCGCGAGCAATACCCCTGCAATAGTCGCATGCACACCCGAGTGAAGCATACAATACCACATAATGACACCGCCTATAAGATAAGGGATAAGATTAGTTACATTGAATTTCTTATTCAGAATGAGCAATAACACAAACATGCCCAATGCGATAATCAGATACACCCATGCCAGTGACGTTGTGTAAAATATAGCGATAACGATAATAGCGCCCAAATCGTCGATAACTGCCAAAGCGGTAAGAAACACTTTCAGCGAAACAGGTACGCGGTTGCCAAGCAAAGACAGTACGCCAAGAGCAAAAGCAATATCCGTTGCCATAGGTATGCCAAATCCGGCGTGTGTATCCGTTCCGAAGTTGAGGGACATATATATTGCCGCGGGAATCAACATCCCTCCCAATGCCCCCGAAATAGGCAGCATGGCCCTTTTTATATTCGACAACTCACCTTCATAAATTTCCTGGATCAGCTCCAATCCTACCAAAAGGAAGAAAATAGCCATCAATCCGTCGTTTATCCATTCTGCGACAGTATGGCTGCCTGCATGAAAACCCCATATCCCGCGATAACCTTCCCCTATACTGGAGTTGGCTAACAGTATCGATATTAATGTGCATACGATGAGAGTAAGTCCTCCCGACTTCTCACTCTCCATAAATCTACGCAGTGTTCTACCACTTAAAAGGTTAGATATCCTCATCGTTGTTAAATATATCGTTATTATATTCTATTTCTTCCAGAAAGAGGGCATGTCCCGGAACAGAAGTCCCGGCTTTACACCTGTCTTTAGCTTCAATAATGCGCCGGAAATCATCTGTGGTTATCTTTCCGCGTCCCGCTTCAAGCAGTGTTCCCACGATGGAACGTACCATATTACGCAAAAAACGGTTTGCCTTGATGGTGAATATATAATCGTTCCCGGCCTGTTCCCACCGGGCAAACATAATCGTGCAGTTATTCGTTTTCACATCGGTATGCAGCTTGCTGAAGCTGGTAAAATCCTCGTAATCGAATAATACCTTTGCGCAGGCATTCATTGCTTCTATATCCGGATTTCCGTATATCTTATATTTCAGATGATGCAGAAAGGGATCTTTATCGGTTGTAATATAATATCTGTACAGCCTCGATTCAGCATCGAAACGGGCGTGGGCATCCGGCTTTACTTCTACTATTTTTTGTATGGCAATATCTTTTGGCAACAGGCTGTTCAGTTTATTAGCCAGCAATAGCAGATCCGTAATTTCCTGTTCGCTGTCGAAATGCGCTGTCATCATACGGGCATGTACACCCGCATCGGTACGCCCGGCGCCCACAATGGATACCGGAACACGCAGCAGGGTGGACAAAGCTTTTCCTATTGTTTCCTGCACCGATACACCATTGGGTTGTATCTGCCATCCACAATACTTCTCCCCGTTGTATGATAAATATATGAAGTAACGCATTTTTTAATGTATTGATAGATTAATATGCCAATGTGCCAATTAGTTCATCGGCATATTGCCACATTAGTATATTGTTTATCTTACCGTTATATGAAAACAAGACTGTTTTCTTTCGTGCTTCACATAACATCGGTCGCGTTGCCGCAGGTCGTGAAGGACCTGTCCCAGTACGGCTTTTAGCCTGCCATCGTCGAGAGTGCGCGGATCTGATGGATTTACCTTCTCGAAGCGTGTCCAGGCAATATCGAATGTCGTGGCATAGCGGTGTGTCGAGTTGTCGCTCGTATTCCTGTTACGTCTTGAGAGCCCTTTTACATCGTCATCCGTGCGTGTAATACTGGTAACAATCGGCTTATATAAGACCATTTTCTTGCTGATAAGCGAATCCCTGAAATTAAGGCAGATATCCGACAGCAGGGTTGCCGCTTTCGGTACAAGGAAAGGCATCGAGTGTTTCAGCTTATCCACCTTGTATATATCCAGTTCGCTCGGTATGCGTACTAATTGTCCTTCATACAAGGCAGTATCCGCTCTGGAAACCAGAGGCCCTACTCCGTTTGCCATGGCGGCTTCAATCTGGACATCCTGCAAATCGGCAAATGTTCTATTGTAATTCCCGTTAAAACGGCTATATTTCCTTACTTCGGCCGCTGGCTTTTCTTCGTCGCTCTGCCCCTTCGAGCTACAACTTATCATAGATAGAATACCGATTGAAAGTATCCACATATATCTCATAAATCTCCTTAATTTTGATTTTTCCGGCACAAAGGTACAAAATAACCGCCTTAGTTGTTATTTTTGTCTTTGCCTTTTATGGTAAGCCGATTAAAAATGAAAAGGATGTAAGAAACAAATGGAAAAAATAACCAGCCTGCAAAATCCGGGAATAAAGAATATTGTAAAACTCGCCAAGAGCAAAGAGCGTAAGGAGCAAAACCTCTTTCTGATAGAGGGCGCAAGGGAATTGAGCCTTGCCATGACGGCTGATTATGAGATATATTCGGTATATATCTGCCCGGAGTTATTCCGGAAGACGGATTATCCCGATGTTCTTGATTCTATCGGAGAAAACAAACTGTTTGAAGTATCGGAAGCCGTATTCGAAAAAATTGCATATCGTGAAGGTTCGGACGGACTACTGACTCTTGCCAGACCGAATAACCATACTTTAAACAATTTGAAACTATCGGAAAACCCTTTTATTATCATACTCGAATCGGTAGAGAAACCCGGTAATCTGGGGGCAATACTCCGTACGGCGGACGCGGCGCAGGCTGATGCTGTAATCATCTGTGATCCTGCCACCGACTTATACAATCCCAATGCTATACGTTCCAGTGTAGGCTGCCTTTTCACCGTGCAAACGGCAGTGTGTTCTTCGCGGGAAGCTTTGGATTTCCTCCGGGATAAGAAAATAAAATCGTTTGCTGCCGAATTGCAGGCTTCGCAATGGTATCAGGATACGGACTTTTCTATTCCGTCGGCTATAATAATGGGTACGGAAGCGGACGGACTGACCGATTTCTGGCTCACCAATGCGGACGCAAGGATAAAAATACCGATGCGGGGAAAAATAGATTCGCTGAATGTCTCCGTTTCTACTGCCGTTCTCACGTTTGAGGCTATGAGGCAACGGGGATTTTAAAGTTGAAATGGCACATGATTATAGAAAAAGGGACAATAAACGATATAGATGAACTGGAAGATCTATACAACGACTTGAATGATTATCTGGAATCCAATATTAATTATCCCGGCTGGATCAAGAATATTTACCCTATACGGCAGACAGCACTTGAAGGTATTGAAGACGATAGCGTGTTTGTTTTAAAAACCGCCGGCAGGATAGCCGGCAGTATCATTCTGAACCATAAGCCGGAAACCGCCTATGAAGAAGCTGACTGGAAGATATCTGCGGATTACAAAGATGTATTTGTAGTACACACTCTGGTGGTGCATCCACATTTTATGCAAAAAGGTGTGGCGTTTAAGCTTATGACTTTTGCAAAGGAATATGCAATTCAGCTGAAAATGAAATCAATCCGGTTGGATGTTTCTGTTAACAATACAGCAGCCATATCATTATATGAAAAACTGGGCTATACATATATAGCCACGGTCGATTTACAACTGGGTTACGAACACCTGAAATGGTTCAGATTATACGAGTTATTATTGGATACTGTCTAAAGCATCGATGGGACTTAAATCTAAAATTTCAGAAATAAGCAGCTAGAGATACTGTGCACAATTATGATTATTCCCAATATAGAAAATCATGTATGTATCCTCTTGCTTTAAGAAGTTTTCACCTATTTAGAAAATAATTTATCAATGTGTTGATGTACTTGTTCTTTGATTTGTTCTCCGGATACAAAGTCTTCGGACAATACCTGTGTATTTATGTATATATCAGAAGACTTCACGGGAGTAATTGCGTACGCCTTGTCGCGTCCTCGCTGAACAATGATTTGCTCGCCCTTATCGGCTCTATCCATATATTCGGCTTGCTTGTCTCTGAATTCTCTGCTGCTTATTACTAACATAATATATAAGGTTTACGTGCACCAAAGTGGTACCAATTTAGTACAAATACAATAATAATTCCAAAAGCAAGAATTGATTTAAGAAGATAACCGATATAAGCTTTTGTTATAGTTATTAAAGTTTTTCTTTCAGGAATTTTCCTGTATATGACTTCTCACATTTGGCAATCTTCTCAGGAGTACCTTCACAGACCACATAGCCGCCCTCCTTTCCCCCTTCGGGACCTATATCGATAATATGATCGGCGCATTTGATAACATCCATATTATGCTCGATGATAACGATGGTATGCCCCCTTTTTATCAGCGAATCGAACGCTTTCAACAGGGTTTTTATATCATGGAAATGTAATCCCGTAGTAGGCTCATCAAATATAAAAAGAGTAGGCTCCGGTTTTTCGTCCACAAGGTGGAACGCCAGTTTTACACGCTGGTTTTCCCCACCCGACAGGGAGGAGGAAGATTGTCCCAGCTTTACATATCCAAGCCCGACATCCTGCAATGGTTTCAGGCGTTTTACTATCTTCTTCTCAGTGCTGCCCTTCCCTTCCTCAAAGAACTCGATAGCCTGATCTATTGTCATTTCCAGTACATCGTGGATACTTGCCCCTCTGTATTGTACATCCAGAACATCCTGTTTGAAACGCTTTCCTTTGCAGACCTCACATTCGAGTAGTACATCGGCCATAAACTGCATCTCTACCAATATCTTGCCCTCACCTGCGCATTCTTCGCATCTTCCGCCCTCTACGTTGAAGGAGAAGAAAGCCGGAGTAAAATGCAATTGTTTGGCCAGTGGCTGGTCGGCAAACAATTTACGGATTTCGTCGTAGGCTTTTATATAAGTTACAGGATTGGAGCGGGACGACCTGCCGATAGGGTTCTGATCTACCATCTCTATATCCTTTATCAGCTTCAGGTCACCTTCGAGCCCGTTGTATTGCACTATCTGGTCTCCCTTACCCTTATAATGACGCTCAAGGGCGGTATAGAACACCTCGCATACCAATGAGGATTTTCCCGACCCACTGACACCCGTCACCACGGTCATCACATTTAGCGGGAACTTCACATCGATATTTTTCAGATTGTTCTGCCGTGCGCCTTTTATCTCTATGAAGTTATTCCATTTGCGCCTTACTTTGGGAACATCTATCTTCTCTTCTCCATTCAGATAGCGGACGGTATAGCTTTCGGTATGCTTCTGCAGGCCGGCCACATCTCCCTGATATACGATTTCACCGCCTAAACGGCCGGCTTTGGGGCCTATGTCGATGATATAGTCGGCTGCACGTATTATCTCTTCGTCGTGCTCTACCACAACAACGGTATTCCCTATCGACTTGAGTTCCTGCAATACGTTAATCAACAGATCGGTATCACGCGAATGCAACCCTATACTCGGCTCATCCAGTATATAAAGAGAGCCCACAAGGCTGCTTCCCAATGATGTAGCCAGATTGATACGCTGGCTCTCTCCTCCAGAAAGCGAGTTCGATAAACGATTTAATGTAAGGTATCCCAACCCAACATTCATAAGATACAGGATACGGATATTTATATCGGTTAACAGGCGCTTAGCGATAGCTGCATCTGTTTCATTCAAATCAAGGGAATCAAAGAATACTTTCAGTTCGGATATAGGCATCAATACGAGGTCGGCAATAGTTTTACCGCCTACTTTTACATACAATGCCTGAGGTTTCAGCCGCGAACCTTTGCAAGCCGGGCAAGTCGTTTTTCCCCGGTAACGGGCAAGCATCACACGATATTGTATCTTATACTGGTTCTCTTCCACCATTTTGAAGAAATCGTCTATGCCGTGCAAGCTTCTCGCACCATGCCAGAGCAAATCCCTCTCACTGTCCGATAATTCGAAATAAGGGCGGTGAACAGGGAAATTATATTTACCGGCGGCATGGATAAACTCCATCTTCCATTCACTCATCTTTTCGCCTTTCCAGCAGACTACGGCATCTTCATATACAGACAGGCTTTTGTTAGGAACCACAAGGTCTTCATCTATCCCCATCACACGGCCAAAGCCCTCACAAACGGGGCAGGCGCCTACCGGACTATTGAAACTGAACATCAGGTCGGACGGTTCTTCAAACTGGATGCCATCGGCCTCAAAATGTCTCGAAAAATCGAAACTTTCAACTTTATCCTCTATATAGAAACGAATCACACAGTCACCCTCTCCTTCGAAGAAAGCGGTTTCTATGGATTCCGAGAAACGGCTGATGTTTGCCGCGTCTTTATCGCAGGTAAGGCGGTCGATAAGCAGAAGTAATTCGTCCGCTTTATATTTGGTCTTAGAACCAAGAATATCCTCAATCCGTTCGAATTTACCGGATGTCTCTACTCTCGAAAAACCCTCCTTCTGTAAGATTTCCAGCTGTTCATTCAAAGACCTGCCGTCGCGGAGAATTATTTTAGTCAGAATGGCAAGCCTTGTATCTTCCGGATATGACTGCATTTTTTCTACAATATCGCTCACCTGATGCTTCTTCACCTCCTGTCCCGATACGGGAGAAATAGTTTTCCCTATACGGGCAAAAAGCAACCGCAAATATTCATATATCTCGGTCGAAGTGCCTACCGTGGAACGAGGATTGCGGGCGCTTACCCGTTGCTCGATAGCAATGGCCGGCGGAATGCCTTTGATATAGTCACTCTCAGGCTTATTCATACGGCCGAGGAACTGACGGGCATATGACGACAGGCTTTCCACATAGCGGCGCTGGCCTTCTGCATAGAGCGTATCGAATGCAAGTGAAGACTTTCCCGAACCGGATAGTCCTGTAATTACCACAAATTTGTTTCGGGGTATCTCTACATCAATATTTTTTAGATTGTTTACCCGTGCGCCTTTTATAAATATATTTTTCTCTTCTGACATAATCTCTTCCAAAAAATGGATACAAAATTACGAAAAAATAAGCGCATTACCTTAGTTGGCTAATTTAAAGGAATCTAAAATATCCGAAATTCTCAGAAATAAATATAATTTCTTTATAAACTATCTATGCACAGATAGCTATCAGCTCTCCGAAAATTTGTGTTTCTATTCAAAGAGATGAGTAGTAAAATACAAGAGTTAACTAAAGACTGTTTACTATAAATCAGAATGGATATCCTATCCCGAAGTGCCATGCCATATTATTCAGCCTTGGCTTGAACAAGATAAAGCGATCCGACTGGTCCCTCCCCGGGTCATAGGCTTTCATCCCTGCATCGAAACGGAGAAGCAGGAAACTTAAATCCATTCGTAAACCGATCCCATAAGACAGGCCTATTTCTTTATAGAACGACTTGAATTTGAATTGTCCTCCCGGTTGCTCCTCATAGTCGATTAATGTCCATATATTTCCGGCATCGATGAATTGGGCAAATTCAAAAAGGTCGGTTATCTTCATCCTGTTTTCAATACTAAGTTCGAGCTTCATATCTCCGGCCTGGTTCACAAAATCGCTGTTTCCCTGACGTTTATAAGAGCCGGGACCCAACGAACGGGTACTCCAACCCCTTACACTATTGGCTCCCCCTGAAAAGAAACGCCGTTCGAAAGGCAATATCCCAGAGTTACCATAAGGCTGCGCAAGTCCCAGCCCCAGATGATAAGCCACTGAATGTTTTTTAGAGAAATAGAAAGTATGGGCATAATCTATACTTCCTTTTACATACTCTGCATATGCCACGCCTAATATCATCTTTTCTCCGAACTCATTCTCCTTTGCCCCGCCTATTGTTGTCGCCAGACGGGGTAAAGCACCCGCTACTTCTATCGACATCCGCAATGAATAGGTAGGATACAGGCCTGTGAGGCGGCGTCCGTTTACTAAAGTAACCGTATAGGCGGTACGTGCCACCAGCTTGTCGCTATAACTCTCCCTCAACAAGACATTATTAGTAGAATCGAGGTAATTCTCCTGAAAATAGTCCGATACCCTTGGCATACGGATATAGTTTACATCGAGTAAGTCCAGACCATGGCGAAGCCTGTTCTTATATGTATTCCAGCTATAATTAACACCTAGGTTAAAAAACTGGCGGGTATACTCCTGTCTGTGCTGGTTATTCAGCCCCACAGTAAACCGTGTACTGGAAGATGGTAATTCCCTCCAGCTCTTCTTCAGCCAGGGGAAAAGAAACTGAGGAAAAGTAAGCCCTGTCTCTATTCCGTACTCATAGAAGTTGCTGTTCATCACATCCCCGCTCTTCTCTCCGGCGATGAATTCATAAGCGCCCTTTAGCTTGATACTCAATTGCTCCGATCCGTTAAATAAGTTCTGATGCTGATATGAAATACTTGGAGCAATGCCTATATCCCCGGCAGTATTCGTCCCATCGAGTCCGGCTTTGAACCAGTGAGCATTCGCAGGAAGCAGTATGATCGTAGCATCAAGCAGGTGTGTACTATCTTCAGGTGAGGGCTGGGTAGTAATATTCACCTGTTTGATAGCCTCCATATTCGTGTAGGCTTCGTATGTACGGGTTATATTGTAGTCGGAGTAATATGCTCCTTTCTTCAGATAATTGTTACGCAACACAGCAGAATTCCGCAGGAACTTATTTCTGCCACGTATTATCTTGGTCCCATAATAATCCGTTGTATCGGCATTCCTGTAAAACCACCGGTTGGTATTTATCTGCCCCCCGGAACCTGATACATTATCAACAGAATTGACCCCTGAAATAATCGTAATATTATTCAGTTTGTAGCGTGGATAAGGTAAACTGTCTCTATTCGGATAGATGTCCATATACAAATCCACCTCATGCGAATTAAGCGTAGTATCGGCCCGGAAATATACATACTCTTTCGAGAAAGTTGAATAACCCACATTACGCATAATGGTATTTACCCTCAAACGCTCTTCTTCCAACATGCCCATGTCGAACATATCTCCCTTTTTCAACAGGGGTTCAATAGGTATCTTACCCATAATACGAGCCATAGTTGTATCTCCGATCTGGTGCGTATAGTTACGGACACGGTATGGAATACCGCCTTTCAGATTATAAGTAACCGAAATTTTCTTGCCTTTTACTTTGAGGATAGTATCCGCTTCGGCATTCAGATAACCCTGATTATTCAATTGCTTCTTCAACTGATTCTTCGACATGATTGTCTGTGATGCATTGTACAAAACCGGAGCTTGTCCCAACTTTTGTATAGTCCGGTTTATCCACTTGCTTGTATCCTGTCCGGCCATATTATATATACCCAGACGGACTTTTCCAAGTAAAGGGAGACTGGTATTAGGCTGTTGACGAACGAAATCTTCCAAATCGGCCGTAGCATTTTTAGTGTCATGCTTGATCTGATAACTATCCAACAGATAGCGTCCTTCCGGAATGTTCTTAGTAGTATTACATGCCGCAAGGATAAAGACAAAAGATATAAATGTAAGTTTTCTCATCAAGAATATTAACGTTTTACAAATATACAATGTTTTTGTTAACTCTTGATAAAACGAATTTCTCGGCCTATTATTTAAGAAAAACCTGCCCTATTTTGTATTTTGCTGAGAAAAAGTCAGAATATAACTGTTACAGTCCTCAATTGCGAAATCGGTAGAACCATAGAATGTTTCATGCATTTCTTTCGCGATAGTAACCTTTCCATTGAGCTTTTTGTACAGTCCATGAATATCGGATACATGGATATAAAAGGTCAATCCCCCACCTTGCGGAAATTTTGCAAGCTGTGGATATTCTTCTTTCAGGCTGTTTTCTTCCTGAAACATAAACATAACATTTCCGGATTGTACGATTGCAAAGACCAAATCGTTTCCCGATTCGGGAACAGCGCCAACGAGTTTGAAACCGAGTATTGCTGTATAAAAGTCAACTGTCTGACGAACATTTTTGACCATCAGGTTCGGAGTAGAGTCATTTAATATCATATCTCTGGCTTTAAGTTTATATATCTGAAAATGACTATCAAAAGTAAAGAATATAGACCGTAATATTTGTGTAAAAAAACGACAATCTTAAAGTTCCGAAGGTAAAGAACCCGAAAGCCGTTTAAACTCTTTTATCAGGTGAGCATGGTCATAATAACCGCAGTCGACCGCCAGATCAAAAAGACTCCGATTGGCCCCCGACTTCAAAAGCCGGCGGGTATTCCCGAATTTGACAATACGGCTGAATACTTTTGGAGAGATTCCTATACCGGCCAGGAACCTGCGTTCAAATTGCCGTTTACTCAGACAGGCCTGTTCTGCAATAAACGGTATCGGTGTATTTCCCTTGCCTTGTTTTATCAGCGATACGGCATAATCAATCCTTTCATCCAACAAAAACAGTTTCGGAAGCCGGCTTAATAAATAGTTATCGACAGAAGAAATAATATCTTTTGTACTGCTTTCCCAAAGAATATCCTCACTGAAAGACTCATCAAAGACCGATTCCGTAGAGAAAAGTTCGACCTGCGAATCTGTAAATTCGTTTACAGGCACACGGGTAAAAGCCGTTATTCCTCCCGGTTTGAAGCGAATCCCTATAAACCTGACCTCTCCCAGATATGCTATTTCCAGAAAAGTAGTCATAGTACCTACGATGTGAGGGAGAGACTGCCGGTGGAATGAAAATATGATATCTACACAACCATCAGGCAATACACGCCGCTTAACCTCTTTCTCAGCAAAATCTGTTGAAGACCAGTAGGTTTCGATATATCTGTTTAAATACGGATGTGGTAGATGCTCAATGTACATTTTTGCTTTATATGGCTAATTTTGGAAGAGATAAAGATAAATGGAAATGTTCAACAGCGAACTAAAAAGTTAAGAATACTCATATTTGAATTATAAGTCTGGAAAAAGCAATACCTTTGTGGCTGATTATGAAAGAATACCGACTGACTGACTGGCAACCGACCACCAAAAAAGAAGTGGAACTCAGGGGATGGGACGAACTGGATGTTATCCTGTTCTCGGGAGACGTATATATAGACCACCCGTCTTTTGGAGCGGCAGTCATAGGACGCATGCTTGAAGCCGAAGGGCTGAAGGTAGCCATCATACCACAGCCTAACTGGCGGGACGACCTGCGCGATTTCAAAAAATTGGGTAAACCGCGCCTTTTCTTCGGAGTAACAGCCGGAGCAATGGACTCGATGATAAACCACTATACGGCGAACAAGCGACTGCGCTCCGACGATGCCTATACGCCTGATGGAAAGGCAGGGATGCGCCCCGACAGGGCCTCCATTGTCTATTGCAATATTCTGAAAGAGCTTTTTCCCGATGTACCTGTATTATTAGGGGGAATAGAGGCCTCGTTGCGCAGGGTAACGCACTACGATTACTGGGATGATAAATTATATAAATCTATACTTATCGACTCAAAAGCGGATCTGCTGGTATATGGCATGGGTGAGAATCCATTGAAAAAGATAGTTTCGGAGCTCAAGAACAGCAAATCTCTCGATGAATTGAGAGATATACCACAAACGGCATATCTATGTGCTAAAAACGCTTTAAAACAGTGGCACGATGGAAAGGATATCTATCTGGCTTCACATGAAGAGTGCCTTGCCGATAAACTTAAACAAGCGGGCAATTTCCGCATTGTAGAAGAGCAATCGAATATGATGAATGCTTCGCGCATTATACAGATATACGATGAAAAGGCGGTAATAATCAATCCTCCCTACCCTCCCATGTCTGAGAAAGAGATAGATGCCTCGTTCGATCTGCCATATACCCGCCTGCCCCATCCGAAATACAAAGGAAAAACCATTCCGGCTTTTGAGATGATAAAATTTTCGGTAAATATGCACCGGGGATGTTTCGGTGGATGCGCCTTTTGTACCATTTCGGCGCATCAGGGTAAATTCATCGCCTCCCGTTCGAAAAAATCGATATTGAACGAAGTAAAACAAATCACGGAAATGCCTGATTTCAAGGGATATTTAAGTGATCTGGGAGGCCCTTCGGCAAATATGTATAAAATGAAAGGCAGGGATGAAAACATTTGCGCTAAATGCAAACGGCCGTCGTGTATTCATCCGAAGATATGCAGGAACCTCGATGTAGACCATTCACACCTTTTGGATATTTATAAAGCTGTGGATTCGCTGCCGAAAATCAAGAAATCATTTATCGGCAGTGGAGTACGCTATGATATGTTGTTACACCGGAATGACGATGACCGGTTAAACAAAATATCCGACAAATACACGAAGGAACTGATATTAAATCACGTCTCCGGCAGGCTGAAAGTAGCTCCGGAACATACATCCGACAAGGTGCTAAGCTGTATGCGCAAACCAAGTTTCTCGCAGTTCCATACATTTAAAAGAATATTCGATAAGATCAATTCCGAAAACGGATTAAAACAGCAGCTTATCCCTTATTTTATATCATCTCATCCGGCTTGTACAGAAATAGATATGGCAGAATTAGCCTCCGAAACAAAGCCTTTGGGCTTTAAACTGGAACAGGTTCAAGACTTTACACCTTCGCCAATGACAGTGGCTACTGAAATTTATTATACCGGTTATCATCCCTATACACTCGAAAAAGTATATACGGCACGAACCAAAGAGCAGAAACTGGCTCAGCGTCAATACTTTTTCTGGTACGACAAAAACTATAGACCTCAGATTATCAAGTCATTAAAAAAATTGAAAAGAGAAGATCTATTGAAGAAGCTATCCGTTTATTAAGGGGATATTAACAGATAAAAACCTGAATATTAAATATTTAATTCATACAAAATCATATGATTACACTTGAAGTTTGTGCCAATTCAACACAGTCGGCTATAAATGGACAAAAAGGAGGAGCGATCAGAGTTGAACTATGTGATAATCTGAGTGAAGGAGGGACTACCCCTTCCCTATCACAGATAGAAAAAACGAGACAACTAATTAATATTCAATTAAATGTACTCATACGGCCACGTGAGGGAGACTTTCTGTACAGTGATTTAGAGTTTGAAATAATGAAACAAGACATTCATCATTGCGGACAAGCCAAATGTGACGGTGTTGTATTCGGAATATTAAACCCGGACGGCAGCATTGATAAAAAACGAAATCGCGAACTGGTAGAAATTGCGCACAAATATAATATGAGTACTACTTTCCACCGGGCTTTTGACAGGTGTAATGATTTGTCCAATTCGTTGGAAGATATTATAGAACTGGGATGTGACCGCATACTTACATCAGGCGGGATGGAATCTGCTCCCGAAGGAAAAGAGATATTAAAGAAATTAATCGGTCAGGCAGACCAAAGGATAATAATAATGCCCGGAGGAGGCATCACGGAAAACAATATTTCCGGGTTGGTCAGAGCTACCGGCTTAACAGAATTTCATGGCTCGTTCCGAAGCAGGTATAATGGAGGCATGCAATACAAATCACCTGTTTTTACAAACGAGGAAGAAGAATACAGCATGCTTCTGACCAATCCCGAAAAAGTTAAACAGGCAATAGAAAATGCCAATAATATTTAAATAGCCATCATATCTAAAGCAGCGCATTCATAAGCACAAAGTAATTATCGCAGAAAATACAATAAAATACTAACTTTGCATCCTAATTAATTTTATCCAAAGAAAAAAATATGAACTTCAAATATGACGTAATTGTTGTCGGGGCAGGCCATGCCGGTTGCGAAGCTGCAGCCGCAGCGGCCAACATGGGATCTAAAACCCTGCTGATAACAATGGACATGAACAAAATCGCCCAGATGAGTTGCAACCCCGCAGTAGGTGGCATCGCAAAAGGACAAATAGTGCGGGAGATAGATGCCCTCGGCGGACAGATGGGAATTGTCACGGATACAACTGCTATCCAATTCCGCATGCTGAACAAATCGAAAGGCCCAGCCATGTGGAGCCCTCGGGCGCAAAGCGATCGCGCGCAATTCATACTTAAATGGAGAGGGATCATCGAGAACACCGATAACCTTTTTGTATGGCAGGACACTGTAACATCTCTGATTATAGAAAACAAAACCATAACAGGAGTGAAGACCGCGATGGGTGTAAATTTCTCGGCAAAATCGGTAGTTCTCACAAACGGCACATTTCTGAACGGACTAATGCATATAGGCAAAACGCAACTCGGAGGAGGACGTGTTTCTGAACCGGCATCATTCGGAATCACCGAACAATTGAGAGAATTCGGATTTACTACCGACAGGATGAAAACAGGTACTCCCGCCAGAATAGATGGAAGAAGCGTAGACTTTAGTTTAATGGAAGAACAAAAGGGCGATGATGATTTCCACAAGTTCTCATACCTCGACTTCACCCCCCGCACATTGAAACAGCTTAGTTGCTGGATAACTTATACCAACGAAGAAGTACACTCCACATTACGCGATAGATTGGACGATTCTCCACTTTACAACGGACAGATAAAAAGTATAGGGCCCCGTTATTGCCCGAGTATAGAAACTAAAGTTGTAACATTTGCGGAGAAAACTTCACATCAATTATTCCTGGAACCGGAAGGAGAAAACACACAGGAATACTACCTGAACGGATTTTCTTCTTCTCTCCCACTCCACACTCAAATTGAGGCTCTACAAAGAATCCCGGCATTCAGGAATATACATATTTACAGACCCGGCTATGCTATCGAATATGACTTCTTTGACCCTACACAACTAAAACATACGTTGGAAACGAAGCTAATCAACAATCTGTTTTTCGCAGGACAGATAAATGGTACTACCGGATATGAAGAGGCAGGCGGTCAAGGATTGATCGCGGGAATAAACGCCCATATAAAAACACAAGGGGGAGACGAATTTATCCTGAAAAGAGACGAAGCATACATCGGCGTATTAATCGACGATCTGGTAACTAAAGGTGTCGACGAACCGTACCGTATGTTTACCTCCCGCGCGGAGTATAGAATATTGCTTCGTCAAGACGATGCCGATGCACGCCTTACCGAAAAAGGATATAATATCGGCTTGGCAAAGAGAGAGAGGATTGATCTTCTGAATCAGAAGAGAGAAGAGATGAACAGGATTATCGATTTCACCACTAATTATTCTTTGAAGCCGGAATACATAAACGAAGGATTGGAAAAACTTGGCACCAGCCCATTGAAGCATGGTTTAAAATTAAAAGATGTAATCACACGCCCACAGGTATCAATCGACAGCATAGCCGAACTAGTCCCTGCATTCAAAGCGGAGCTGGATAAGATCCCAAACAGAAAAGAAGAGATCAAAGAGGCCTGCGAAATAATCATTAAGTATGATGGCTACATTAAGAGGGAGCAACTGATCGCAGACAAGATCTCCCGTCTCGAAAATATCCAGATAAAAGGTAAATTTAATTACGAAGCGATACTCTCCCTTTCTACTGAAGCGCGCCAAAAGCTAGCGAAAATAAACCCTGAAACAATCGCCCAGGCAAGCCGGATTCCGGGAGTTTCACCGAATGACATCTCAATCCTATTGGTACTTTTGGGTAGATAAAACAAGATGTTCCACGTGGAACACACGAAAATTATAAGACAAAAAAAAGAATGTTCCACGTGGAACATATAAATATTAACAATAAAAATGGAGCAATTCACAAAAGAGCAGAAGCTAACTTTCTTAAGGAATACAGTAAGAAACATCCCTGATTTTCCAATCCCCGGAATTCAGTTTAAAGATGTAACCCCATTGTTCAATACTAAAGAATCTCTATCCGTATTGACAGATGTTCTTTTAGAAGAATACAAAGGGAAAGGTATCACTAAGGTAGTAGGAATAGAATCAAGAGGATTTATCATGGGTCCGATAATGGCTCTTGAACTTGGAGCAGGATTTGTACCTATAAGAAAACCGGGAAAACTTCCGGCGGAAGTATTCGAAGAAGAATATGAAAAAGAGTATGGTGTGGATAAAATTCAGATCCATAAAGATTCATTATCTGAAGATGATGTTGTCCTTATACACGATGATCTGCTTGCGACAGGAGGAACCATGTTTGCCGCTTATAATTTGGTGAAAAGAATGGGAGTAAAAAACATCTATGTAAATTTCATTATCGAGCTGGAAGAACTAAAAGGAAGAACATTATTCCCAGAAGATGTAGATATAAAAGCTTTGATACAGTTTTCCATATAAGAAATGAATGAATACCTCAAAAATATAATACAAAACATTCCGGAAAAACCCGGCTGTTATCAATATTTTGATGACAAGGGGATTATTATATATGTAGGTAAAGCAAAAAATCTAAAAAAGAGAGTTTCGCAATACTTTACAAAAAATCACGATAGCCCAAAGACAAGAATACTTGTCAGCAAAATACGGGACATAAAATATATTATTGTAGATACGGAAGAAGACACTCTCCTACTCGAGAACAATCTGATAAAAGAATTTCAGCCACGTTACAATGTAATGCTCAAGGATGATAAATCTTACCCGTCAATTGTTATCCGGAATGAATATTACCCAAGAGTAGAACTAACCAGAAAAATTTCGAAAGATGGCTCACAATACTTTGGACCTTATACAAATGTATTAAGCGTAAAAACTCTTTTGGAATTTGTTCATAAATTATATCCTATCCGCACATGCTCGCTAAATTTGACTCCGGAAAAGATTGCGGAAGGAAAATATAAGGTTTGTCTGGAATATCATATAAAAAGATGCCTCGGCCCATGCGTAGGATTACAA
>X355_Hoffmanns_Two_toed_Sloth__coassemble_1928_pt1 | contig 35495 bp, 24 predicted proteins | sample X355_Hoffmanns_Two_toed_Sloth__metabat2_low_PE_021 | metagenome-assembled genome bin X355_Hoffmanns_Two_toed_Sloth | reverse complement strand
CAGTCAACAACTGGTAAGATATAAAAACTTTGCGCCTTTGCGCCTTTGCGTGAAACAAAATAAAATGCGAGCAACTTGTAACTCTATTCAAAAAAGGTAACAAAGGTAACAGCTTTTTCAGTCATCAGTCATCAGTCATCAGTTAGTAACTTGTATCTCGTACCTTGTCTACTTGTATCTATTTACTCACTATTTATTACTTTTTATCCTCTCTGTAAGTCCCCCTTGGGGGATTGAGGGGGCCAATCAACACTTCAAAGAGCTACCGGCTAATAGCTAAAGGCTATCGGCTAAATACATAGATAAACTTCTGTCGAAAAAAAGCAGAATCTCATATGTTTGCTCTATTTTAAATAATTATTTAATACACTCATTCATAAATATTTGAGGCCTTTCTGTAAATTCTTTCAGGTCATTAGCTGCAGAATGCCCTTCGAAAGGCATATAATAATGATTGGGCTTATCGGCTTCCCACGCATTGCGCCAGAATAATACCCATGCTATCTTATATTGCGTTATCAGCGGATAAACAATTCCTGTAAAGTAGGTAGAATCGGGCAGGCTTTCCATCCCTGTTTCACCGATAACAGGTATTTTATTTGCTTTTGCAGCATAATCGGTTACAATCTTAAGATTGCGGTCCATCGCCTCCTTATACCTTTGGATATCTTCTGCCGACTTGCCATTCACATAACTGTCGTATCCCACAATATCGACATACTCATCGCCGGGATAACGCTCGAGATAAGCGGCTTCATTTTCAGTTTCCGAAGGTGAATAAGCATACAGCAAGTTATGAACATTTTTCTTATCGCGTAAATATTCTACCGTCATTTTCCACAACTGCTTGTATTCGGCAGGCGTACACTGCTTACTTCCCCACCAGAACCATGCCCCGGTATGCTCATGATACATACGGAATACGACAGGAATAAGATTTCCGTCTTTGTCTTTCAGATCGAGGAAAAAACCGGCGACACGGTCGAGCCATACCAGATATTTTTCATGGTTAACTCCATTCGGAAGGATAGTCCTTACGACCGAATCCTGAGCACAGTCCCAGGCTGTATTTCCGGTTACGATGTTGTTCCCGTGCCAGCTTGCAGTAGTTATCCCGCCTCTGTCGTAAGTTTCCCTTATATAACGTTTCATATCCTGAAAATAGACAGAATCGAGATTAAACTCCGCTCCTATTTCTACATGTCCCAACTCCCAGCCTATTACCGCAGGGTAGTCGCCTGTAGCATCCTTCACATCGGAACGTCCGTCTTCTTTATACCATGAATGACCGTAAGCCAGATCATCCTGATGCCCGACCATAATACCTTTATCCATCAATTGGAAAAGCCTGTTATATAGCCCGACTGTTTCTTTTGTTGCATTCTTATCTACCGGTAAGAATTTATTCGTCGCTTCTTCTTTTTGTTTACATGAAAATAACATCGTAACAAGAAGTGTAAATAGTAGTAAATGTCTCATTTTATAATCGTGTTTTATTTAGAGCCTGTTTAAATTTTATAGCAAAACTTTTTATCGCTGTTTTTAAATGGATTTTATCATTTTTACTCGCGGGTTTAGCGGGCTAAACCAAAAGAAAAAAGGGGAAAATACGCTAAAAAGAGCAAAAAAAGTTGCTAAGAATTATTTATCAGAGCCCGTAATAATATTTTTCGCTAAAATTTAAACAGGCTCTTATTCCATATCCATCCCGAAATGCTCTATCATTTCCATACACATACGGCCATTGTGATAAGGGCATTTCCAGAATCCGGCCTTATCATCCTTCCTGTTGATACTTCCATCCGGCAGGCGGCTCCAGTACCATTCGCCGTTTTCGTTGTCGACCATCCGGTCTTGAATATACGACCAGACTTGCGAAGCCCGTTCTTTATATACAGCATTCTTAGAATTTCTGTATGCGTACATATATCCTACTACAGCTTCGGCCTGTACCCACCAGTGGCGTTCCGTATCCATATGCCTGTTCTTATATTCGTATATCATACTGCCATCGGCATCGATACCTTTGGAAGCAGCATCGGCTATCTTCAGCGACAAATTTTTTATCTCAGTGATAAGCGCTTTGTCTCCCAATACTTCTGCCGCCTCGAAAAGCAGCCACGAAGCTTCAATATCATGACCATAAGACACAGCATTAGACTTTACATTCCAGTCTTCATCGAAAAAAAGATTCAGGTGATTTGTATTACTATCCAGAATCTTATCTGTAAAAAGATCTATCAATTGCCTCTGTGCCGATTCCAACTGCGGGTCTTTCCATATACGGCAAAGATTTGTATATGGTTCCAGTATATGAAGGTGAGTATTCATCGTTTTCACCTCATTATCGTCTTTATCGCTAAGGCGCATATCTTCTATCGGCTGCCAGTCGCGGGTAAATGCCTCAAGATAACCGCCTGTTTCCTTATCCTTGTATTTTTCAATCAGGTAAAAGAAATCTTTAGCCAGCTCCAATGCCTTTTGCTCACCTGTGGCACGAAAATATTCTGAAAAACCGTAAAGCATAAAGCCCTGTACATAAGTCTGCTTCTTCGTATTTACAGGATTACCTTTATAACCGAGTTCCCAGAAAGCTCCGCCGGATTCCTTATCGATAAAGTATGTAACGATATAATCGAAGGCACGTTGTGCCATTTTCAGATATTCTTCATTCTTAAGAATACGGTATGCGGAAGAAAAAGTCCATAAGATGCGGGCATTCAATATAGCTCCTTTACCGGCCTGAGGATTCAGTATATTATTGCCGTCTATCTGTCCGTAGAAGCCGCCGTTATGGTCGTCCTGCATTTTGTTTATCCAGAATGGCAGGATGTTTCCGGTTAATTCTTTCCTGAATCCGTTCATTTATTTTCCCTCTTTAAATTCAAATCCGATGTTATTTCTACCAATTTCTTTTCCGTCAGGGGATAGAAATAGATAAATACGACCGATAATAAGGTACCCACTGCAGGAAGGAAACTCAGGAACATTTTAATCACATTGATCGTTTCAGGATTCTGAGCCTCATTCGCCTGAAATCCGAAGTAACCGAGCAGCCAGCCTGTCAGGGCACTGCCGATTGCCCAACCGAATTTCTGGCTCATCGACGACGAACTGAATATCAGTCCTGTCGCCCTGTTGCCGGTCTTCAGCTCCGAGTAGTCGGCACAGTCGGCATACATCGACCATAGCAGCGGAAAAATACTTCCTGCACAAATACTTATCAATGCCTGTAAAATAAAAATCAAGGTGAGGCTGTCCTTATCCATCCAGTAAAATACAATGCTTAGCACAGTAGCTATAGCCATCGCGCCCATATAGGTATATCTCTTACCTATACGGTTGCTGACCGGAGCAGCCAGTATGACGCCCACTATATTGGCAGCCTGCCCCAATGCAAGGTATAACCCACTAAGGACGAACGGGATACTAAACAGATTGATTGTGCCGAAACCATCCTCCACGATATAATATTTAAAGTAATAGACAGTAGCTCCGTCACGTATCGAATTGAATACCAATGCTGCGACACCTGCTCCCAACAGAATCCACCAGGGCTTATTCTTTATCAAATCGCGCAAATCGTCAAGCAAGGGTGTTTTTTCCTGCTTTATCGGTTTCACGCGTTCTTTTGTGAACGAAAAGCACATAAAGAAAAGCACAGCGCATATCACAGCAATCACTACTACTGCCATAAACCAGCCGTGCTGTTGGTCTTCGACAGTATTGCTGCCATTGCTGAAATAATTGACCAATGGCATAAACAGCAGGAATGTTACGAAACTGCCTATATATGCAAAAGTCATGCGGAAGGTAGACAATATATTTCTGTCTTTCTGATCAGGACTCATCACACCCAATAACGAGGCATAGGGCACATTGATAGCCGAATATACCATCATCATCAGGGAGTAGGTTACATAGGCATATATTACCTTACCTGTATAATCCAAACCGGGAGTAAAAAAAGTAAATACCCCGATAACGGCAAAAGGTATTGCCAGAAACAACAGATAGGGACGGAATTTACCCCACCGTGTATTCGTACGGTCGGCAACCATCCCTACGATCGGGTCGAAGAGCGAATCCCAGATACGGGTTATCAGAAACATAGACCCGACCACCGCCGCAGGCAATCCGAACACATCGGTATAGAAAATCATCAGGTAGGAACCGAACAGTTTCCAGAACATGGACGATGCCGCATCCCCGAATCCGTATCCTACTTTCTCTTTTAATGTAATTTTTACAGAATTCATTGTGAAGCTTACTTATTTATTCTGCCCGACTAAGCTATTTCCTTTTCGTGTTAATTCGAAATTATTTTCTATAAGCTTTGTTAATACCTGCACGGAAGTCGCAGAACGATACCCGTCGGGAGCCGTATTCAGACAATAATCCAGCAGACGGTCGACAGAAGAGACAGCAACATGCATGCGTGTATCGCAAGAAGCATAATAGAGGAATACAGTACCATCGTCATCCGCAATCCACCCGTTGGTGAACAGCACATTGGATACGTCGCCAATCCTTTCTTCCCCGACCGGGGCCATCAGATGTCCCGCAGGTTCGGCAATCAGTTTGTCGGGCTGTTCGAGGTCGGTAAGATACAGATAAAGGACATACCTCAATCCGGCAGCACACATACGCACACCATGCGCAAAATGCAGCCAGCCCTTAGACGTCTTTATGGGATGAGGACCTTCGCCGTTCTTCAGTTCCTTAATCGTATGGTAATAACGGTAATTGATAATCTTCTCTTCCCTTATCTCCGCTCTTGTGATATCATCGACCAAAGCCCAGCCGATACCGCCTCCGCTACCGGCATCTATAAATCCGTCCTGAGGACGGGTATAGAGAGCATATTTTCCATTTACGAATTCGGGGTGCAGTACCACATTCCGTTGCTGGCTTTTCGATTTCAGGTCCGGCAGCCGTTCCCAACTTTTTAAATCTTTTGTACGGGCTATACCCGCAGCAGCCACCGCAGACGATAAGTCTCCCGCCGGAGCATCCGGGTCTTTGCGCTCGGCACAGAATATGCCGTAGATCCATCCGTCTTCATGTGCCGTCAGGCGCATATCGTAGACGTTTACATCCGGATTATCGGTTTCAGGCATATTTATCGGATAATCCCAAAAGCGGAAGTTATCGATTCCGTTAGGACTTTCTGCTATTGCGAAAAAAGATTTCCGGTCGTTACCTTCCACGCGTACTGCCATTAAGTATTTCCCCTGCCATTTTATAGCTCCGGCATTGAATGTACCCTCTATGCCGAAACGCTCCATAAAGTAAGGATTCGTCCCGGGCGACAAATCATATCGCCAGAATACCGGAGCATGTGCGGCTGTCAGCACAGGATATTTATACCTTTCGAATATCCCGTTGCCGGGAAATACCGGTTCATTCTTACGCGTAACTAATTCTTCATATTCTTTAGTTACAGCCTCCAGACGTTTTTTAAAAAGATCGTTCATTTCTTTTATATTTTTAATATATATCATCAATTGAAATCACCCTATCATACTCGTTTCAGGCTTATTCCAATTTTATAAATTTCTTATCCATATATTACGATATGCAACCGCATCGCCGTGATTTTGCAACATCAGCGGCAATCTTCCATGTGCATTGTATTTCGGAAAACCGATATATTCGGTCGTACCTTTCAGCACATAGTTATTCTGAATTAAGACACCGTTCAGCATCACTGTTATTATTGCAGGACTTTCGAGTTTTCCATCCGTTCCGAATACAGGAGCTTTCCAGAAAATGTCATATACCTGCCACTGTCCTGCTTTGGTATAAGCATCCGCCAAAGGCGCCTGCTGTTTATATATGCTGCCGACCATACCGTTCACATAGGTAGGGTTATTGTCTCCGTCCAGCACCTGCACTTCATAAGTGCTTTGAAGAAAGACACCGCTGTTTCCCCTGCCTTGTCCGCTACCCTTCACAGGAGTCGGAGATTTGAATTCTATATGCAACTGGCAATCGCCAAAATATTCTTTTGTGTAAATATCACCTGCACCTTGTGTTACCGTCATACCACCGTCCACGACTGTCCATTTTGCCGCGCTACCGTCTGCGGATACCCATTTCGACAAATCCTTCCCATCGAACAATACAATTGCATCCGAAGGCGGCTGACCTATACTGCCTGCCGGAACAACCTTAGGTGGTTGCGGATAATACCATTCTGTACTTTCAGGCTTCATTTGCTGTGCAGAGACAGCGATAGTAATTATAGATACGAAAACAAATAATGCAGTTCTTTTCATTGAATTTATTTTATTAATTCTTTAATAGTTGGTTACTTTAAAGGAGGCATTTTATCTCTGGTTATTACCTTATCGTTATTTAAGACCTCATTGATAAATTCTTCTCCGTTGTGTTCATCGAGACGTGTCATAGGCCCGTTCCATGGCATAAACCACGACCACACATCACCGTATCCGAACATCTTATCTATATCGGGTATAGAACCGCATTCACTAAGTGCGATTATCTTGCGGCCACCGTATAATTCTTTCACTTTATTGAAGGCGATATATTGAGAACCGTGCTGTCTTTCGCCCGGATAAATATCCATACCTATAATATCTACATATTCATCGCCGGGATACCACTCACTCGCCTCACCTGCGGCGTCGCTTGTCCATACCCATATCAGGTTATTCAGCCCGTGATGGTTTGTAAGCCTGTCATACATCAATACCCATAAGGCCTTGCATGGAGCAGCTCCTTTTGCCCCCCACCAGAACCACCTTCCGGCTGCTTCGTGCAACGGACGCCAAAGGACAGGGATATTCAAATCGTTAAGCTGTTTCAGATAGCCCGCTATTATATCTATATCTGCTATCATTGCTTTATATTCCTGCGAATTTATATCATTGATTTTTGATACATCGAATGTGGTACCTTCGGTATAGAACTGGTCTGTTAGTTTCAACGGATCGCGCCAATGCCACATGATGGAGACAATACCGTTATTTTGCCACCACATCTCGGAGTTATTCACTATGGCGTCGTAATTCACAAAGTCCCATGTACGGTTATAGTCTATGAAATCGAAGCATGCGAGAGCAGGCCATTTACCCGTTTTCTCATGCATCCAGTCTGCCTCTTCCAGTCCTGTACTGTAATTGGCCATAGCTCCGGATATCGTTTTCTTTCCGAAATTATCTTTTAAGAAATTGTACAGTTTCACTGCCTGTACCGAAGCGCCGGGTGTCACAAGGGATGGCGATACGTTGAAAGAGATATTTTCCTGCATTTTACCTACTTCTATGTAATCGAAAAACATCCAGCCCCAGCCTTTTTTTATGAGGACTATATTCTCCCCTTTATCCAATATGAGTCCGTTTATCGGGAGTGTTTCCCAGTCTTGTGCAGGATCAAATATCAGGCTCGACTGTTGTATGTTATTTATGAATAACAGATTTTCTTTTTTCTGTCCGTTTGTGTAATATCGTATATCCAGCTTGTATTTCCCTTTTTCGGGAACATTGATCCTGAAAGAAATATCGCCGCTGTTTTGATTCACATAGCCTGTTCCCGAAAATCCGGACATGCTTTTTTCTACAACGGCATCGCCCACCAGTGTCGCATTTTCTGCTTCGTAACGGATAGTCTCTACAACCGGAGAAGGATAACCGGGTTCTTCTCCTCCCTCTTTTTCCGTATCCCCCGAACAAGAGGCAAAAACAGAATAACAAAACAAATTGAGCAAGCAGATAATAATTCCTTTCTTCATTTATTTATATGTTAATTGATGAAGCTATTATCAGGCCACAATGTTACATGACATTGCGGCCTGTATTAACTTATACCATTTTTAGTTTTTCTTTACAAAACGAAAATTACATATACTGAAATCCACATCGGCAGGATTCTCCGGTTGATTCACTATTATAAAGTGGTTTCTATCCGCTCCCTCAACAGGCATGAACAGATTGGTCTTCTTTCCGCTATTCGGGTCATCAGGACGGAAAAGGTCTGTCACCTCGAATTTCACAGTTTTCCATTTGCCTAAAGTATTCATTGTTACGCCGCCGTTATATGGCGTAGGATCCCACATATAATTCCTGTCACCGTCGTTATTACGCCCTACTCTTATATATCGTACCAGCGGATAATTGATATTATTGTTAATCTCATATTTCACCCAATAGTTTTCAGGATTGTTTATGATATCCACATCAGGTACATCGAAGCGGGCGTAAGTTATATTGTGCCATGTCCAATATCCGCTATAGTTGTATTTAACCCTGTAGAATTTTCCTCTCAGCGGATCGGGATCCCCTTCGGCTGTTCCATCGTGAAGACCTTCCGGGTTCCATGCCTCTTCCATATCTTTAGCCGTAAGGATAGAATAACCTGTTTCCCTGAATTTTAGTTGAAGAGGTGTCGTCAATTTAGGTGTGGAAACACTAAGTACCGAATTGTCGGTAGTTCCCTCCGGTATCTCGATAGAGAAGCCTGTAGCGTCCGCGTCTATGATATTCACATTCTTTCCGTTCATTGTCATCGTGGCATTTTCAATATCGATTTCATATAAATCAAAATTATTACCCAGAAACCGTACCGTGTCCCCATCATGGGCAAATTCGTTATAAAACCCTGTCAGAACCAGTTCCGGAAGATTTACCGTCAAAGGGACATTCACTGTACCCAACTTCGTTGTTATTTTTATCTGATTATTCACTTCCATTGGCAAAACTCTGGGAATAGGTAATGTAAGGCGTGTTCTGACTGCATATATAGTTGACAGATCGACTTCAACATCATTAATAAAGATGGAGGTTACATCTGTCAGATTATTACCATGCAGCGTAATCATCTCCGCAAGCGAACTTTCGGTTATCGCGGTAACTGTATCTTTTGCAGTAGTTACGCGACTCACGGAAGGAGGGCCGTATGATGCCAGCTGGTCGTCATATCCATCGTTGTACGTTACCACATCACTGCATGCGGCCGCCAAAAAGACAAGCCCTGCAAATATTATCGAATATGTTATATTTATTATTTTCATATCTGTATGTATTTTTCGTTCTTGAAAATATTAACTCCAGCCCGGATTATTTTCTTTGATGGCCTTATTAGAGTCCATTTCAGAATTTGGAATAGGGAATAACTCATGTTTAGACGATCGTACTTTATAAATACCCGATTCGTCTGTACCTCCTATGCTGTTCATCACATCCACATAAATACCCCAACGAATCAAATCCCAACGCCTGTCGCCTTCCAACGCAAATTCCATCGCACGCTCTTCCAATACGGCCGAACGGAAATCTACAAGTGAGCCGATATTTCCCAAACCTGTCAATGTCTTTTCGGTAGCATTGCTCCTGCGCCTGATTTTATTTAAGGCTTCCAATGCCGCATCATCCGGTGCTCCGTTTACTTCTGCTTCTGCTTCTGCGTAAATGAGAACTACATCAGCATAACGAAGGAATGGCCAGTGCGCATCGCTTCTTTCAATCGTTTTATCCGTTCTGTCGTCATATTTGGTAAGAAAGGCCAAAAATGCGGCATCCCTGTTACATGTATATCTTAATCCGTCGTTATATGGCGCCTGAGGCGGTATTTCATTTCCTTGCTCATCTGTATATCCCAATGCTTTCTTTCTGTATTCTTCTGTATTAGGATAGAACGATCCTATATTCCATACTACATCAAAGTTTCTTGCCCAGCGGTGCAATACACCTTTTTCTACCCTGTAATCCTTACTTTCGAATAGCTTATACCAGTGGTCGCGCATACCATACCACAGCCCGTTGAAGATATTTCCATCGCTGTCGTATATCCCGGCATAACCTACCGTATAAGCCATACCGAATTTAGGATCTCCCGAAATCGCCTGCAACATCCAGATATGTTCGGTCTTATTCCATGATTCTTTTTTCCACAGATTATCATACGGCAATAGTCCATATGTTCCATATACCCCATCCATCACCTGTTTAGCCTTATCACGCGCTAGTCCGTAATATTCCTTATAATCGAATTTATCATAACCCGCGAGTTGCTTTTTCTTTACAGTAACAGCGACAGGATCGGTATATACCTTGGTGCTTCCTTCCAAGACAAAAGGTAATCCGCCTTTTACTTTTATGTCGTTGCCCGCCGGCATAGCTCCCGATGCCATCGTAGCATATACCTTTGCCAACAGGGAAGCTGCTGCACCTGCTGAGGCACGGCCTTCAACAAATCCCGGGTCTGTATTCTTATACATCATCGTTTCCGCATCTTTAAGCAATTCTATGATGTAGGCATAGACATCTTCGACTGAAGAACGGGGTATATTCACTTCCCCTGTAGCATTTATCGATTCTTTGCGAATCGGAACCTCACCGAAAGCCCGCACCAGAAGGAAATAGGAATATGCTTTCAGAAAACGTAGTTCACCTATCACATTCTCCTTATATCTGGGAGTAACATTGCTCATCTTATTTATATTTTCCATCGCATAGTTAGCCCGGTGAATAATGACATAAGGTTTCTCCCACATATTTTTGGTTTCATCGATAGACTGGAAATTACCCGCTCCGAAGTTCTTGAATGCCCAGTCGGGACCGCTGATATAGTCACAGTCGAAATCAAATGCGGCAGGGAAAACACTCCATCTGAACATGTCATCTATAAGCAGGTTGTATGTACCCATCACCCATTGAGTAGCACCATCGTCCGAATCGGCAATGTCGTTAGGTTGAACAAAATCGAATTTTTTCTCTTCCAGCATATCGTTGCAGGACGGTATAGTCACTATAACCAGTGCACCCAGAAGAATTAACCGCGCTATATTGTAGAATTTATTTTTCATGATTCAAATAATTAAGATTATATATTTAAAAACCGACTTTCAGCCCCAGCGAGAATGTCCTGCTCGAAGGATATGAGTTCAAATCCACACCACGTCTCGACATATCCCCACCGAACGCATTCACATCGGGATCGAACCATTTATATCCCGTAATTGTAAATAAATTGGTTGCGCTGGCGTACACCTGAACATCTCCTATAGCTTTGAACTTAGGATTGAAGGTATATCCTATATTCAGGTTCTTCAGCCTGAGATATGATCCATCTTCCACATATCTGTCTGAGATTTTCCATTCGCGGGTATATCCGCCCGATATCGCTTTCGGCCATTGGGCGTTGTCACGGTTTTCCGGCGTCCATCGTTTTTCGTATGCCCATCGTGGGATATTGGCGATATTTGTCATTGTTATCTCCATCAGGTTGGCGTTATATACATCATTCCCGACAGCTCCCTGGAAGAAAAAGCTCAAAGAAAATCCTTTCCAGCGGAGATTATTTGTTATACCATATACAAAATCCGGATTTGCATCACCAATGATGGTTCTGTCTCCGTGAGCAGTTATAGCCCCGTCGCCATCGAGGTCGCGATATTTAATCTCGCCCACCATACTTTTTACCACAGCATTGGTCGCATTGGCATAAATGGGATTGGCCCGCACCTCGGCCTCATTGTCATAGAATCCATCCTCTACATAGCCATACATGGCTCCGATAGGAGCGCCGTTGCGCTGAATAAATACATTACTTGCCGCATACCAGAGGGGATCTGCAAACTGGTCGCCTGCCAGCCCACCGATTTCATTCTTGTTGAAAGAAATGTTAGCATCGATATCCCAGCTGAAATCTTTGGTTGTTACAGCATAGAATTTACCTGTGAGTTCGAGTCCGTTATTTTTCACCCAGCCCGCATTAGACCACATATTGGTAAATCCTGAATTGGTAGGTATCGATACATTCTGTAAAAGGTCCTTTGTCTTCTTATAATAATAGTCTGCTGTAAGATTTATTCTTCCTTTAAGGAAAGATATATCGAGACCTATATTATACTGGTCTGTCGTCTCCCATTTCAGGTTAGGATTGAGAGCACCGTTATATACATTTTCGGAGAAACCGCTAACCTGAGAACTGCCTATCGGGTAATTATTTGTACCCAGTCTGGCTAAAGTCTGATAAGAATTGATTCCCTGATTTCCGGTCTGCCCGTAGCTTAATCTTAATTTCAGGTTATCAAATATATTCAGGTCTTTGATAAGCTTCTCTTCTGAAATCCGCCATGCTAAAGCACCGGAAGCAAAATTGGCAAATTTATTTCCTTCTATAAACCGGCTCGATCCATCGCGACGATAAGATGCCGTAGCTATATATCTATCATTGTATACATAGTTTGCACGACCCAGTAAAGATACCATCCTCGACATCCCCCTGCCTGATGAAGGTGTCTCTATAGTCAGTGCAGCTCCGATATTGTATGGTCCTGTTATATCTGTAGGCAGATTGTATCCGCTTACCGACTTATTACCCCAGTTTGCTTCTTCGAAAGTGAAGCCGGCAACAACATTCAAGGCATGTACCTTATTGAAGGTCTTTTCGAAAGTCATAATCGACTCTGCCGTAGTTCCCTGATACCAGTTGTCACTCTGTCCTATTCTTCCGTTTGTCGGTGGATAACCCTCTTGTGTCAGGCGGCTGTAGAATGTATAACGGTTGTTTGAAGAATAGCTTAAACCCAGATTCTGCCGGAATTTTAAGTAATCCGTAAATTTCACTTCGGCATAGGATGAACTGAATACATTGTTAGATCTCAACTGGTCTATAGTATTGCGCACATATACATAAGGATTGGCAGCCAGCCAGTTCAGCTCGTTCGATTCCTGACGTCCTACCAGAGGATCGTACGTAGGAGGAAATACCAGAGCCGAACGAACCACAGACGATTCGGATGAGTTTGTCTTTGCAAAATCAGTTACCGAATTCGTATAACTCAGATTCGTGCCCACTTCAAGCCAGCTTCTCAGTTTACGTCCCAGATTCGTACGCAACGAATAACGTTTATAAGCCGAATTTACAATAATACCCGTCTGATCCATAAAGTTACCGGAGAATGAATGCCATCCTTTATCGCTCGCACCGGAAACACTAAGATTATATTCCTGACTATATGCAGTCTGGAAGATTCCGTCCTGCCAGTCGGTACTCATTACCGAGGTTGTGTTTCCATACTGGTCTGTACGCATGCCCAGATTTAGGAAATCTTCCGGCCCGGGAAGATATTTTCCGGTATCGGTCAATATATTATTATTGGTATCATACCTGTACGACCATTGTCCCGGATATGGCAGCATATAATAAGAAACGCCATCATAAAATTCACGGTTAGTCACACCTTCATTCACATAACGCGCATAAGTCACCGGATCGAGCACATCCATTTTCTTGCTACGATTGGACATACTGAAATTGGCAGTGAATTCTATTTTTTCAGAACCCTGCTGTCCTCTTTTGGTAGTAATCAATACAACGCCGTTTGCTCCGCGGGAACCATATATAGCTGTCGCCGATGCATCTTTCAATACTTCAATAGATTCTATATCATGCGGGTTGATATTTGCCAATGCATTCGCCGTCTGATTATTTCCATTCTGTAAACCATTCGTCGGCATAGAGGCAATATCGTATGGAACTCCATCGACAATATACAACGGCTGCGAATTGGTTTTAAATGAGTTTGCCCCACGAACCAGGATACTGATTCCTGCTCCCGGAGCGCCATCGTTCTGTATAACACTGACTCCGGCCATTTTTCCTTGCAGGGCCTGATTGATACTACTCATAGGATTCCCTTTCAGCAAATCGTCAGCTTTCACCTGACCTACTGCTCCCGAAAGGTCTCTTTTCTTTACAGTACCGTAACCGATAACTACCACCTCGTCCAGATTTATATTTTCATCTTCCATGGCAATATTGATATTCCGTTCCGATTCCACTTTAACTTCCTGACGCTTCATTCCGATAAGTGAAAATGTGAGGATATCACCTTTGTTAGCTTTGATAGAATATTGCCCGTCGATATCGGTCATTGTAGCGACCCTTTCCTGAGTTTGAACCGCAACACCCGGCAATGGTGAACCGTCCTTTGCATCCGTTACCACACCGGATATCTGGTATGTCTGGGCAAACACCGCACACGGGATTATGCAAAGAAGAAATAATAGATAAAGTATTCTTTTCATAACGTGAGATTTAGATTAAGAATATAGTTAGTGATTTTAATTGTTGGGGTTATAATTTTTCATGATTAGCTTACACTACAAAAGTATCTACATGGTGCATAAAAAACAAATACTTTATTATCATTAAATGATACTTTTTTAATCAAAAATAAAATACATAAATTATCACATTAAATATTATATTAATAAATACCTTGTTATCAGTGTAAATAAAAATAATTCCAGCAAAAGTGTTTTAACATTAATAATACTTTTTTACATATAAAAAGATAAAAAAGTACCATATCAGGATAAATAAATACTTGTCTTTTAGGATACATCCTTTGTACTTTTGTAATATTATTTCTGATATAACCTAATACCCCCAAATAATGAAAAAAGTTTTATTACTTATCTCTCTGATTTTCATCCTATACGGATGCAGTCAACAGAAATCCGGCAATACATTTGTAACCATAACAAAAGAAGGTCAGTTCTTCAAGAACGGTAAACCTTATTATTATATAGGTACCAATTTCTGGTACGGGGCTATCCTCGCCTCCGAAGGAGAAGGCGGAAACAGAAAACGCCTTATACAAGAACTCGATTCTCTCTCTGCCGCCGGCATAGAAAATCTGCGCATACTGGTAGGTGCCGACGGAGTGAATGGAATAAAATCGAAAGTGGAACCTACACTGCAAACCGCTCCCGGCATATATAACGATACTATTCTCGCCGGGCTCGATTATCTGCTGACCGAGATGGGTAAGAGAAATATGTCGGCAGTCTTATTCCTGAACAATTCGTGGGAATGGTCGGGAGGCTACAGCCAATATCTCGAATGGGCAGGACATGGAAAAGCTCCTATCCCGGCTATCGACGGTTGGAACACCTTCTCCGAATATGTAAAGCAATACCCAAAGTGCGATTCCTGCAAAACCCTGTTTGCCAAACATGTGGAATTCATAGTCACACGTACAAACCGTTATACAAACAAGCGCTACATTGACGACCCGGCCATAATGTCGTGGCAGATAGGCAACGAACCGCGCGCATTCGCAGAAGAGAACAAAGTCGCGTTTGCCTTATGGATAAGCGATGTTGCCCGGCAGTTAAAAAGACTCGACCCTAATCATCTGGTGTCGGTAGGCAGTGAAGGTTATCAAGGCTGCGAAGGCGACATTCAGCTATGGGAACTCATACATTCCTATAATGATATAGACTATACCACCATCCACATCTGGCCTTACAACTGGGGATGGGCTAAAAAAGACGATCTGCATGGAACTCTCGGATATTCCAAAGAGCAGACAGGAATCTATATACAAAAGCATCTCGAGATATCGGCCAGATATAAAAAGCCAATGGTCATAGAGGAATTCGGCTATCCGCGCGACAATTTCCAGTTTGACACAGGAACTCCGGTAAATGACAGAAACGAATATTACTCTTATGTATTCAATCTGGTCAAAGAAAATTACTTGAAAAAAGGGATACTCGCAGGTGCTAACTTCTGGGCATGGGGAGGATTCGCCAAACAAAATAAAGACCATGTATTCTGGGAAAAAGGCGATGACTACATGGGCGACCCGGCTCAGGAAGAACAAGGCCTGTACTCGGTGTTCCACTCCGATAATACCGTAAAGATAATCTCCGGATTCAATAAGGAAATGCAAGACAAAACCAATTAATACCTGTTTATATTATGTACAAACGTATTTTATTACAATTTATACTCATCAGCCTGTGCCTCATATCCGAAGCCGCAACATATAACGTGATGGACTTCGGCGCACAAAATGACGGAAAGACACTGACTACCCAACATATACAGAAAGCTATCGACCAATGCTTCTATGATGGCGGAGGTGTCGTTTATGTACCGAAGGGCAATTACCTTGTGGGTACAATCAACCTGAAATCGAAAGTAGAATTCCGGTTCGAAACAGGGGCAACACTGATAGCAACCACAGATTTGTCGCAGTACCGGAAAGATAACAACGGACTGGCCGGGGTATTCTTCACCGAAAACGCACAGGATGTATCCATTACCGGAAACGGAAAAGTATTCGGGCAGGGCATGGAATTCATGTATGCCGACAGCGCTAAAGTCATTAGCGGGGATGTACTGAACTATATCCGTCAGAAAAACGATTTCCGCAAAGTGACGGAAGGCCTTGGCGACGGGCCTGTATATCCGAAAGACAGATTCCAGCAGATGATAATATTCAGCAACTGCTATAATGTTAGATTATCGGACTTCGAATGCATCGACGCACCCTACTGGACATTCCTTATCGTGCATTGCGACAGGGTAAAAGTCAGTGGTCTGTCCATTAATAATAACCTGCTGATTCCCAATAGTGACGGTCTTGATATTATATCCAGCAGCAATGTGAATGTTTCGGACTGCATCATCACCTGTGGCGACGATGCCATCGTGCTGGCGGGTTATGCACACCACTTCGGCGACCCGGGGTTCAAGGATATACTGAAGCCATCGAGGAACATCAATATCTCTAATTGTGTCCTGCAATCGCGTTCGAGTGGAATCAGGATCGGGGGATGGGACCAGAACCATATGTCTAATTACAATTTCAACAATATTACTATCTTCGATTCCAATTGCGGAATCAACATCACGGTAAGAGATTCAGGTTCGGCACAGAATATCAACTTCTCCAATATCCGTATCGAAACAAGGCTCCATACAGGCGACTGGTGGGGACAAGGCGAGCCGATAAAAATATCGGCTCTGAGAGGAGTGCCCGATAATCCTGTCGGGATAATCAAGAACATCAATTTCTCGAATATTACGTGTATAGCTGAAAACTCAGTACTAATATACGCCTCGGAAGAATCGAAACTGGAAAACATAACATTCAGCAACTTCGATTTCACACTAAAGAAAAGCGCATTGGACAAAATCAGCGGAGGGAATTTCGACCTGAGACCAAATACCGTAACAGGTAAAGAGATATATAAATCGAATATACCTGTTATTTATATAGAGAATGCCGAAAATGTATATTTTAACCAGGGAAATATAGGCTGGGACGGTGTCGAAGCCCCTTATTACACCCATGCAATGGAGGCAGTCAAAGTAAAAAATATGAAACTGAACAACATGATAGCTATCCCTTCGCCATCGAATCCGAAATTACCGGCTATCTCGTTAACCAACTGTACACAAGTATCGAACAACATACTCAAGAAATAATTTACACTAAAAACAGAATAATCATGGCAAACAAAATACTGGCACTCATCCTCTTTCTAAGCATTCATATTTCATCTGATGCCGCAATATACAACATACTCGACTTCGGCGCTAAAAACGACGGTGTCACACTGGCCACCGCCCAGATACAGAATGCAATAGATGAATGCTATAAGAATGGAGGAGGCATGGTATACATACCTGCCGGCACATATCTTGTAGGAACAATCAACCTGAAATCGAATGTGGAATTCCGGTTCGAAACAGGGGCCGTGCTGAAAGCTACTACCGACCTCACTCAATATCAAAGACACAACAAAGAGCTGGCCGGAATATTCTATACCGAAAAAGCTGAAAACGTATCCATTACCGGAAACGGCAGGATATTCGGGCGGGGAATGGAGTTTATGTACGAAGGTAAGGCAAAAACAATAGGCGACGACCAGAAAGTATTTACCCGCCAGAAAGAAAATTTCAGAAAAGTAGAAAGCGGACTTGGCGACGGACCATTATTTCCCAAAGACAGGTTTCACCAGATGGTTATTTTCAGCGAGTGTACCAATGTGACACTCTCCGGTTTCGAATGTATAGACGCACCTTACTGGACTATTCTGATAGTGCATTGCGACAGGGTAAAGGTCACAGGATTGTCGATAGACAACAATCTGCTCATCCCGAATGGCGATGGTATCGATATTATTTCGTGCAGCAATGTAAATATGTCGGACTGTATTATCACCTGCGGCGACGATGCCATTGTAGTGGCCGGATACGGTAACCATCACGGCGATCCGGGATTTAAGGATATAATGAAGCCATCTAAAAACGTGAATGTATCTAATTGTGTTTTACAGTCTCGTTCGAGCGGTATACGGATAGGCGGACACGACCAGAATCATATGTCGAATTACAATTTCGACAACATCGTCATATACGATTCAAACCGCGGTATAAATATTTCCGTAAGTGATACGGGTTCGGTGCAGAACATGAATTTTACCAATATACATATCGAAACAAGGCTTCATACAGGCGACTGGTGGGGGCAGGGTGAGCCGATAAACATGACTGCTATGACGCTTGTTCCCGAAAAGCCGAATATCGGAGTAATAAAGAATATCAATTTCACCAATATTACCTGTGTCGGCGAGAACTCGATAGTCATGATTGCATCCGACGATACGAAAATACAGAATGTGACTTTCAATAACTTCGACTTTGTAATCAGGAAGAGTGCACTGGAAGAGGTAGCTGGAGGCAATTTCGACCTGAGGTTGAACGCCATAAGGGAGAAAGAACTCTATCAGTCGGACATTCCTGTAGTCTATCTGGAGAATGTGGAAAATATCCACTTCAATCAGGGGAATATCGGCTGGGATAAGGTAGAGAAAGCTCATTATACGTACGCTATAGAAGCTAATAAGGTAAAAAATATGACCCTGAACAACATGACTGCTGTGCCTTCTCCTGCCAATCCGAAGTTGCCAGCTGTGTCATTGAAGAATTGCGAAAAGATAACGGATAATATTCTAAAATAGGTAAAGGTGAGGGTTATACTTCATTGGTAAAAGGTTTCTTAAAGGAAAAAGTATGAATTCAAAGAGAAGTTCATGCTTTTTATATTTACATAATTATAGTATAATTACAGGAAAAATCTTGACTCTTTATAATTCTCTCTGAACTCGCGAGGCGTACAACCTTTCTTCTTCTTAAAAATCCTGTTGAAATTGGAAAGGTTATTAAATCCACATACCATACATATTTCCACTATACTGTGGGTGGTATCTACAAGCATGCGTGTAGCATGTCCTAAACGTATGTCATTAAGGGAATCAATGAAATTCCGTCCGGTTCTCTTCTTGATAAAACGGCTGAAAGCTACCTCTGTCATACCGACGAGGTCAGCGACATCGGCAAGCCTTATTTCTTTATTGTAATTTTCCAGCATAAAATTATATGCCCGCTCTATCCTGCGGCTATCATAGCTTTGCTCCTGCGATTTGAAAGAACGGCTTGATAATTCGCGCATAGGAGAAAGTGAAAGGTCGTACAATATTCCGAACAGTTTCAAGACGGAATGCGCTCCCTGAGCTTCGGATGCTAAAGAATACAGGCGATTTTTCATCTTCAGAATCGTTTCCTGAGAGAAAACTACTCCATAATGCGCTTTTTCGAACATTTCCTTTACCGTGCGGAACTGGTTTTTCTGCAACAGGTGGTCGTTCAGCAGGTCCCCGTGAAATTGTATGGTTATTTCCTTTATTTCTTTCGATTCGCACTTATTGTTCAGCCATGCATGCTCAAGACTCGGACCTGTGATAAGCGCCAGTTCCAAATCTTCTATGTCTTCCATACTATCCCCCACCACACGTTTTGCTCCGGCACCATTCTCTATAAAATTCAGCTCGTACTCGGCATGTATATGTACGGGATAGGTAAATTCTTTTTTTGTCCGTGTAAAAATCATGAAGCAGTCTCTTTCTGAAAGAGGTGTTACTTCCCTGAGAATAGATTCCATAGATTTACAGTTTGATAACAAATATAAGAATTTTATAAAAGCAAATTAGTTAATGATATCTCTTTAACAGCTATCTGAAAAGATAATAACGATCTCTTCCCATTCTTATTTGCAGATAGGGGCTTAATATCGGTTAAGCGCCGTTTTATATTTAAAATAAATTTTCAACAAACAGACAATAAAAGTATTCATGGATATTTGTCGCATGAATTATTTGGCATATGTAGATCAGTGCAAACACAAGCTGAAAGAACCGTATCCGGATTATACTTCTATTTTTCAATTGTGCGAGATGTATATCTGTAAGATATATTTCAGAGATTATAGAACACTGACCTCAAAAAAGAAAAACAGCAATTATCTGCGTCGCCATAATTGCTGCTTTTAGAAGATTAGAAAAGATTTCTCATGTCAGTATCAAATTAACAAACAATAGTTTTATGCCTATTTATTTAAGATGTGTTTTTCTTCTTTAGAGTATCGCTATATTTTGTCTATGAATTGAATATTTACAGTTATATCTTTAATTTAATATTAACTTTTCTCAATAGAGCTGTAATTCCTACTACAATAAATGAGAAACAAACACACTTTATCAATCCTGTTATTCCTTCAGACGCAAAACTTATTTTGGAAAATCCAACTAATGTGAATATTGCATATAGTATAGATGGTATCAAATAACATGTAAGTGTGGAGGTACCTGCCGGCTTAATTATATTGAACAAGCGGGCATTATCTTTTATATCGGTTAGCCAATAGATAAATAAATAAAACAATATGGAAATCCCTGTGCAGTAAAACAACCAGGGAGGAGTTTCCTGCAATTTTGAAATAATCCACCATTTATTGCTTATCCATCCTGCAATAATAAATATTATCCCGATAATTGCAGAATACATGATTTTCCTCTTGACATCCAGTTTGCTATCCACTTGAGTCATTACCAATGATAATAATAGACCTGCCATTGTGAATGCATGGAAACAGCCGTTACTTGGTATGATACCGCTAAATATCCCCAACCATTTATTGCTGCCGGCAATACATAGAAGAACAAAGAACAGACCGGAAAGGATAAGGCCATATCTACGTTTACGAAACAATAAGTAAATCAGAGCGCACAATAAATATGTCCACCCGATAAGTCCTAATATGCCCCACCAGCGAGGCTGGAAGTATCCGCCTGAAGGGTCACGGTAGATAATAGCAAATATTATAAGTACTATAGCTGCTATTATTTTCATAACCAGTTGAATATTCTTATGAATACTGCTCCCAGTTTTCGGATAATTGTTCCATATGATAAAGAAGCATATTACCATAACCAGCGAAAATATGGGTTTGCTAATACCGACAGTATCAGAAAGGCCGCTACCGCTGTTTACAGAAAATAGTCCCATTACCAATAAGGCGAAAGACCGTATAAAGATGTGCTTGACAATGGATGCCTTTGATTCGCCTTTAGCTAGCCGTTTTTCAATGGCTAATGGAATAGACATACCTAAAATAAAGAGGAAGGAAGGAAATACGAGATCGCTTAACCCAAGCATATCTTCATCAAAGGCAGCATGCTCCATCCAATGGGGAACTCCGCTTACGCTCCACAGGTCGTTAACGAAAATCATTAAGAACATGGTTAATGCCCTGAAAATGTCAATTGATGCAATACGCCGGACATTATCCGATATTACAGAGGTAGCCATTTGATTTTTATTTACTTCCATTGTTCTTATCCTCTTGTCTATTATTTCATTGTAGATTGCCAGACTGCACGGGCTAGTGTGTTGGCGCTATCGTCACCATCATAGTCCCAATACATCATACCCTTCATACCTTTGCCAAGAAGCCATTCTCCTTTAATAGAAATACTTTCTTCATTGTCGTATCCACAATAATACTCGCCATTGTATGTGACATAAGGTACAGATGCACTTACATCCCAGTTATCTATTTTATAGGATTGTTTATCAAGCTGAATGATAGCCTTATAGTTGATAGCGGTCGGGGCTGTACTGAAAGAATGACGCCCATAAAAAGGGATACCCAGTACCAGTTTATTAGCTGGCATACCAGCATCAAGATAAGTTTGTACAGCTCTCGTACAATCAGAAAAAGCCGACGGATCACTAAGAGCCGACTGATGATGTGGGGCTTCAGCCAGATCGTATGTCATAATATTTACAAAATCCACATAAGGCGCTACTGCTGCTATATCGATATAACGGCTTCCTCCTGCTACATTTTCTTTATCTTTACAATAACCTGCATAAGTAAGCAGATAGCTGCTCCCTAACGTCTCACGTAGATCTTTCATCAATAATACATGATTAGCTACATCAACAGCCACATCGTAATCGTTAGCATTACCACTCCACGATAGTCCGGGAAATTCCCAATCCATCTCAACACCGTCTATACCCCATTTTTGTAAAAATGCTTTACAATCTTTTGCAAATTCTTTCCTGTATGTCCCAGACTTGGCCAGTAATGAAAATCCTCCTCCGAGCGGATTGTCCGGATTTTCCTTTACGTCAGAAAAGGAAATTGATATTTTCAGGTCCGGATTATCCTTCTTTAGATTAACTATCTGTTGAAAGCGCGATTCTTCTCCCTGAAGTTTAAATCCTTTATAAACACCATCTTCCATATAAAGCTCGGCGAACGCATAATTCAGGTTGGTGAATAGGTTAGCATTCGGAATAGCAGTACCATAATAAGTTACATATGCTATTACTACACGGCCTTCTACTCTTTCTACTAAATCACTGTCTTTGCCCGGAGATCTTATTCCTGTTACATAATCGTCATCACCACAACTTGCAAACAATAATACGATAAGTATGGTAAATAATATTTTTTTCATGCTATTTTAAGGTTATTTATAGTAAAAATTATTCTCTTGTAGAATTAAATATCTGCCGGCAACGAAGGTAACTTAATTACCGGCAGATATAGATAGTTTTATTCAACCGGTACCAGAAAAAAATACATTGCATCAATATCCCAATCCGCTACTTCTGCAGGTTTGTTATATGTGGATGGGAAGCAAAGTACTAATAAGTCCTCACTTATACTGGTTATCCAGTACGGAGTATTAACACCGGACCATACATTCCAACTGAAACTGGTGCCAATAACCGGCGCTGTAGTGATTAATTCGCCCGTAACTCCTTCCGGGGTATTATGTGTATAAGCCCAAATTCCTTCTTTCGAAACAGCTCCTGATGCCAGATAAGTTGTCATCTTGTGTCCATCGAACTCGAAAGTCATGGTTTGTTCCGGTACCGTTGCCGTGTTTACAGTTCCCCATGAATTCTGGTTAGGAACCGGAGCGTAATACTTCCAGTTTCCATACATCCCGTTATAAAGCGCTCCGGTAACCTCCATAAATTTCCATGTTTTCTTTGCTGTCTTATCAGCTTTGTCTACTGCACCTGACAGTAGGAAGTCATATTCATCAAAACAATTGGTTATACTTACATGAAACTTTTTGGATGTAACAATCTCATTGGCTGAAATACCGGTGTAATAAATATCATATTCTCCATTTGCATCATAGATGATTGTATCGTTATCAGAGCCAACAATTTTCTCTCCTGTACTCCATCCCAGATGCCATACACCACCAATATCAGGCCTGTTGTTTTTTATTACTACATATTGGTCGCCTTCTACTTTGTCATCTGTATTGGGAATAGGTTGTGTAACCGATATAGCGGCATCCAGATCAGCTTGGCTTATGGGTGTGCCCGGGTTGTTAAAGTCGTCACGTAATGACTCATCCTCAATCGCATCACATCCGTAGCCAACTAAAAGGCATATCAATAGTATTCCATATATTTTTGCTTTCATATTTAGTCGTTTTAAGGTTATTACATTCTGTTCCAACTTGTGAATAAGGCCTCAGAGCCCCAACCCGGATTTTGTTCAAACAGCCCGTCCGATAAGTCTATTTCAGTCTGAGGAATAGGCCAGTAACCTTGAGTTTGTTTCAAACGTGCTTTGTAGTCGAAGTTTACCATCTGAACTTCTACTCCCGCATTTAATAAAGTGAATCCTTTTTGTCCGTTCAAAGCATCCCCGGCTTCATCGAATGATGGTCCAGACCAACGTAACAAATCCCACCAACGGATAGACTCAAAGGCTAATTCCCATCTGCGTTCGTTCTTAATGGCTTGTAGCGAATAACTTACCGGAGCCAGATTAGAACGGGCACGCACACGGTTAAGCCCTGTTGCATCACCTTTTAGTTCCGACTGCATTAACAATACATCTGCAAAACGGATATGAATCAGATCGGCTATATTATTCAATGACTGGCTTATAACATCGGGTGTAATCTCAGGATAGAGTTGTAAGGCATAAGACCGTATCTGATTGTCATAATAAGACACAATATTGATATATTTCTTCTGATGATAACCTGTCTGTTCATAATATCTGTATGAAACAGTATAGTCAGGTTCATCTGTAGATAATCGTCTGTCAAACAACACGCTTCCTTTATTATTTGGATCAAGTGCACGGTACGACCATATAGAACCTGTCATACGTGGGTCTTCGGTAGCTCCGTTTAAATAAGCTTGTTGTGCCGACCAGGCTTTCCATTCGTTTACCATTCCCGGTGAAACAGGCCCTGCACCCCAACCTCTTCCGAAAGGATAACCTTCGCCGTCCTCTGCCTTGGAGTTGTCCGCAGATGGAGAGAAGAATTGTGCCACAGTATTACTGAACCAGGTATAAGTCCAGTTATTACCTTTCAGTTTATGTTTATTTGCAAATAATGTTTCGATAGAACCAAGTCCGGCCCAATCCAGACTATTGTTCACTACATAATTATATCTGTAACCGGCAGTGTTATCCTCAGATGCTTTATTAGTATAACTCCAGAGATTACGTTGGTCAGGAAGCAAATCATGTCCCGAATTATCTACACAATCATCTATCCAACTAATTACCTGTGCTTTGGTAATACCACCGGGTAATTCTTCTTTTCCATAACGTCCCGTATAAAACAAGAATACACGTGCCATCATAGCCTCTGCAGCATATTTAGTGGCGTGTCCGGCCATTGCAGAGCCATCCAAATAGATACGGTCAGGCATTAGCTCGATAGCGTTTTTCAGGTCAGATGCAATTTGTTCATATACTTCATCTACAGAAGCACGCGGCAATTTATTCTGATTTCTGCTATCAGTACGTAAAGGCACTCCGCCAAACATTTGTACTAATTCATTGAAAGCAAAAGCCCTCAGAAAATAAGCCTCACCAAAACAACGTTTCTTTTCGCTATCACTTGACCAACTGGTTACATTATCTAATGTTTCAATGGCTACATTAGCCCTGTTGATTTGTTTATAACAACGAGCATATAAGGGTTGTAGCATATTAAGATTGGTATACATCAGGAAATTAGTAGCACAGTTGTTGGATGCTTCCAGATTTCCGCCCAGGCAGTCATCGCCAGCCAACTGTGCTGTATAGATATAGGACGATACTTCAGGGTCTTGAAATAACAGATTGGCATAAATACCTGTTATCAATTCATTCGCTTCTGTTTCCGTGTGTGGAAAATTCTCTGTGGACTTGGTAGTCAGACTTTCTGTATCCAAAAAGTCGCTACAACTCGTCAGAAAAACTATAGTCAATAGGATGAATGCAATATATTTTTTCATCGTTCTTTTCTTTTAAAATTTAATACTTGTCCCAATCATATAGACACGTGAACTAGGATAGAATCCGAGGTCGATACCCTGTGCATAAGAATAACTACTACCGGCACCATAGCCAACTTCCGGGTCCATACCACTATAGCCTGTAATAGTAAATAGGTTTTGAGCACTTACATATAGTTTTAATTGAGAAACCGGTATATTCTTGAATAATCTCTTAAAGTCATACCCTAGGGATATATTCTTAAGTTTGAAATAATCTCCGTTTTCTACATAAATATCAGATATTCTGTTCCAGTTTGAATTTACGGAACTGGATACACGCGGGTATTTATTTGATGTTCCTTCACCATGCCAACGCTGGAAAATATCTGTTGTATAGTTTGCCATAGGTGAAGCGACATAATCCCGGTAACACTTCAATATCTGATGACCAAAAGCTCCATAAGTACTTACATTCAGTTCTATTCCTTTAAAATTGACATTAAATGAAAAACCGAGAGTAAAATCCGGATGAGGATTTCCAATTTCTGTGCGGTCATTAGCATCAATTACTCCATCACCATTTACATCCTGCCAGATCACATCGCCGGGTTGCGTATTGTTTCCTAAAAGCTTGGCTCCGGTATATTCATCTATTTGTTTTTGATTTTGGAATATCCCATTACTCTTATACCCGTAAAAATAACCGAATGGTTTGCCTACTTCAGTGCGGAAGCACTCATCCGATCCTTCCCATAAAACACTGATAGGGCCGTGAATTATCCCTTCCGAGTTAGCCAGTTTTGTTACTTTATTCTTATTATGGCTAAATGAAACATTGGCATCGAAATAAAGATCTTTATTTACCTGTTGATTCCAACCTAAAACAGCTTCAAAACCTGTATTGCGTACATCTCCGCCATTAGCATAAGCAGGGTCTACACCAAAGTCTGCAGGTTGAGGCGGTGTTACCAACCAATCTTTGGTATCGCGGTTGTACCAGTCAAATTCCAGTTTCATACGGCCATCAAGGAACCGGGCATCTAATCCCAGATTTACCATTGTTTGAGTTTCCCATTTCAAATCAGGATTTACTCCACGATAGGCATAAGAACCTGTTGATGCATCATCCATAGAATTTCCAAAAGGATAGCCTCCGTAATTGTTATTGGAGGTAATTAATCCTATGTATTGGAAAGAACTTACACGGTCGTTGCCATTGGAACCGTAAGACGCACGAAGTTTCAGGAAGTCTATACCTTTTACATTTTCATTCCAGAAACTTTCATTGCTGATTACCCAGCCTGCCGAAACCGAAGGAAAATATCCCCAGCGATGTCCCGGTGCAAAATTGGATGAACCGTCACCACGTAATATGAATGATGCCATATACGTTTCTTTATAATTGTAGTTGACACGTCCGAAAAAGGAAAGAGTTCCACTGGAAAGAGTTGGACTACCGGTCAGGGATTGTATTGTACTCAGATTTGGGACATTGCTTAACCATGCATGTTCGAAATCGTAGAAAATAGAACCTTGATTAGAACCGCTCATTGATTCACTTAGTACCTGACGCGCCATACTTTGTCCTAATAGTACATCTACATTATGATCTCCGAATTTATTGATATAATTGACCGTGTTATCCCATGTCCAGTATTGTGACTGAGCCATAGATTGAGTTACACGATCCTGATCCTGCTGTAGTGTGGCGGTCAGTTTTCCATACGATGGAATATAAGCCCGGTAACTGGATGAACTCAGCATGTATCCAAACTGTGAACGGAAGGTCAGGCTTTTCATTGGTTTTATTTCAGCATATACACTGGTTTGCAGTGAATGAGACTTACTGACATTCTGATTCATCATATAATCCATGTAGGCAATCGGGTTTTTATTGGCACCATTAGCCGCATCCCAATTATAACCATCGGCAACCTGATCATTATACATATAATAATTACCATTGCTATTATATGCATGCATTAAAGGGCTCATAACTAAAGAATTGTGAATCGTATTCCAATAGATGTCATCACGTGCAACCTGTCCTTTGGAGTGATTGAATCGGTAGTTCAGAGTTTCACCTATTTTCAATATATCTAAATCTCCCTTTCTAATAAGAGTAGATTCTGTATTGATACGGGCGTTATAACGGTTTAATACCGGAACATTGGATGGAACACCCATTGTGGCTTCCTGTTGCAGATATGTAAAACCTATTGATGAAACTGAGCGCTCTGTCCCACTGGTAACGTTTATACTATGGGATTGAACAGGCGCGTTTTTATTTAGTATTTCCTTAATCCAGTTTGTTCCTTTCCATGAACCATCGCGAATTGAAGCCAGATCTTTTCCGGGAATCAGATTATCCCAGTTATATATAGCCAGGCCATCCATAACACGGCTTTCATTTTGGATATTTATAAATTCCTGGGCATTGAGAACCGTTGGAATTTTATAAAGATTCTGTGCCCCATAATAACCATCGTACGTAACTTCATGCCTGCCGGATTTACCGGTCTTGGTTTTCACAAGGATAACCCCGTTGGCAGCACGGGAACCATATATAGCGGCTGTAGCTGCATCTTTAAGTACGTCAATGCTTTCGATATCGTTAGGGCTCAGACCATCAAGGCTACCGCCTACTATTCCATCAACTACATAGAGTGGAGTAGCACTACCGTTAGTTCCTATACCACGGATGTTTACTTTAAATCCGTCGCCGATAAATCCACTGACTTGGGTAATATTAACTCCCGGCGCCTGACTTTGCAAGGCTCCCATTACACTTGGAGTGTTCAACCGGGCAATATCGTCTCCTTTTACCTGTACCGTAGCACCCGTTACTAATTTCTTTTTCTGAACACCATAACCGACAACAACAACTTCTTCCAGGCTGTTGTAGTTTTCTTTCATGATAATCCGCATTTGTTCAGTAGCCTTTACTTCCTGTGTGTCATACCCTACATAAGTTATGATAAGTGTAGAACCAGGCTGAACTTCGATAGAAAAATTACCATCAGTATCAGAAAGAGTTCCGTTTGTGGTACCTTTTTCTTTGATTGTTGCTCCAATGACAGTTTCACCGCTTGTATCAACAATACTCCCTTTTACCAGCATCTTTTTTTGCTGGGGTGTTTCACTGGCTGATATTCCTGATAGGCCTGGATTTGCTATGATTATATTTGCTATAGGAAGTATCAGAAATAATAATATAAATAAATGTTTTTTGTTCATAATTATAAATTTTCAGTGTTTTCAACTCAATTATTTAGTCAAATGAGTCCCGGGACAGGCAAATAATGTGCCTGTCATTATTTCGATGAATTATCCATAGGCTTGGTATTAGATATGGTTAATAATCAAATAATGTAAGTTATAATCAGAGAGTTCAAGTATTAGTAAAAATACACGTAGATAATAATTGTTTTAGTTATAAATATTCAAATTCTTTGCTTCAAATATTAGAATTATTATAGATGTTTGAATTGGTAACCTTTATTTTTAAGGTGCTTGAGAATTTCGTCCAGCCTGTTGTACAACTTATCGGTCCGGTCTTTATGTGTGCCCGGGTGTATAAGTATTATACAGCCATTCAGTCCGTTTTTACTTTCGTATTCATAAAGAGAGTCTATTAGTTCTTGTGATGAACGGTAATTTTTCATATCCGGAGTTGTATAATCAGATGCTGTACGGATGCCCGGAGTATAATTTATAGTGTATTGTCCTAATCGTTCTACTAGCTCTACACTTTGCTTATTATACCATTCATAAGGAGGCAGATAGTATTTTACCTTGCTTATATCGATTCCGAACCTTTCCAATTCTCTCATATTTTGGTTGAAATCAGAGATGAGACTATCTGTACTGACCAGTGATTCTTCACGCTTGTCCCATGGAGCATACAATAGGTGTTTATCAGAATGGCCTCCCACATAGTGTTTTTTACGTATAATTTCTTTGATAACAGGCTCATGTTCTTTCATCCGTAAACAATTGCCTGTCAAAAAGAAAGAAGCTTTAGCATTATGCTTGTCTAATGCCCTAAGGATAGTTGTTGCTCCTTCGAAAGCAGAATCAGCCGAAAAAACCAGGTGAACTACTTTGCTATCGGTATCGAATTTTACCGTAGCACCGTAGGCATCAGTAACAGTATTATTTGATTTACCAGACTGTTCTTTCCCTAATTGTTCCATCATGGAGAGGTAGTACATCATGTAGCAAGTCCCATCGATCACAGGCTCATTAGTACCATAGGAATCTTTATGGAATACAGCCGGGCCATTTTGAAAGGCAGCTAAAGGATCCTTGCTGCGGCTTACTTTTGGAATACCCATAAATGTGTCATGCCAGCCTTCATCGATAGGCCCGTCAACTAATCCGCCCAAACGGGCATCGTCCATTCTGGAAGAAACGCCTCCTCTCGGAAAACCTCCGATAAACGAGAATCCCCAAGGGTTACAGCCCAAGATCCAATCACGTAAGGCAGCTTCCATTTCTTCAAAAGAATTGTCTCCTGAAATCTCTTTGTATTGGTGAGCATAAGAAGCGGCGCCAATAACGGCAAAATTAGCGCACCACACATAAGGTACACCGTTCATAAACGGTTCATTTCCTGCACGGTTTCGAATGGTCTGTAATCCTTGACGCATAAAATCTGTGAATTTTTTACTTGTTACTGCATCTTCGGATTTTGCCATAAGGTGATGCCCTTGGTTGACAAAAGGATAGAACTGATAATGACGCGCAAAACCAAATACCCACAAAGGATTGACAGGTTCCAATTGTCCCCAGTAATCGCCTTCGGTACGCCATTTCGGGTCTTTGGTAAGAGTATAGAACGTAGCAGCCGCTAACTCTATATCATCCACATAGTTGTCTTCTTCGTAAAAATACGGTGAAACCACGCAGACGGTTTGGGTATTTCCAGGATGCTCAAGAGCAAACTCATAGGCAGGCTCTGCTTTACCAGACAGGGCTTTAGCAAAAGCAGGATCTACATTCTTAAACAGTTCGGCTCCCAAAGCAAAACAGGAGGCAAACTTACCCGCTGTGGAAGCCACCCCGGTGGTACGGTTCAGTTGAATCTCTCCGGTTTTGGGATTGGGCAAGTCCTGAGGCTCTCCGGTAATAAAATAAACCGGTCGTCCCTTACCGGGACCCCATCCATAATCTACATTATCATTTTGGGGCAGACCATAACCGGCATGGTCCCGGTCATCAGCAATCTGGTTGTACATTTCTTTAGGCGCAGGGTTCATTCTGGATAGCCAGTCAAGTCCCCAGCGGATTTCGTCCAGGATATCAGGAATACCGTTACTACCCGGACTGGCATCAGCGCGATAATTATCTTTGAAGATTGTTTTGTCTTTTGCCTGATAGTAGGCTAACATCATGTGATAGATAGCACTTGCAGTGGTGGTAACATATTGTAATTTATCGTCAGCATCATGCCAACCTCCGCGAACATCGATACGTTCTCCTGTACGGGTGGGATGTTCGACAATATATCCATCATGTTGATGACAAACAGTGCCTAAAAAATTATTATGTCCGCAACGCTGACGGCGCATATAATCAAGCATAAAATCAACAGATCCTTCGTAAATATCTGCTCCAATCTTAAATTGAGGAGATTTAACTTCGGCAACCTCGATATAATAATCGCCTTCTATCTGAACAGAAGAAAAGTCGAGGCGAAAAGCCGATTTTAATCCCCAATAAGCAGCATCCGCAATTTTTCCCTGGCCGCTGAATACTGTTTTCCCGGTTTTTGCATCAATAAGAGAAAAATTCGGTGTGCCATGTTGAGTTGCAGGTAAAACCGGTGGTTGTCCACTACTTCCACGAAAAGATAAATCAGAAGTGATTTCTTCGGTCGAGATTAACACTGCTACTTTGATATCTTTGGGAAGATACCCTAATTGATTGATTCTTATCCAGGAATTCGTCGTTTGGGCATTTGCCAGAGTTATACTCATAACTATAAGACATAATATAAGTAAGCGTCGTTTCATGTTTTTTGATTTTTTATTAACAATGTTACAAATATAAGCTATAAGTATTGGGCTAAATAAATTAACCCGATAGGGTCAGATAGTCAATAAAGATCCTTATTGACCAGTTCATTAAAAAGCGCAGCAATTTTGTCTGTTACAATATCGGCATATCTTGCACCTTTTGCTGCCGTTGATTTCTTAGGATTTCCTACCCCTGTATCAATTGATGCTTTCGACCAATTGCGGGGAACCCATCCTGTCTTATTATTCAGAGAATCAATTGCAAAAGCTCTGCTATCTCCATTTCCTGCAGCTTGCAGGTTTACCAGTTCAGGATGATAGTGCATCATAACTGATGTTTCCTGTTCTCCTGCATGGTCGTCAAATTCCTCTTCAAAATATCCCTTACGCGGTTCCACTGCAAACCAATCACAATTAACAATCAACATTTCAGGAAAGTCTATTGATAGATCTCTTATCATAGGTTTGAAACTATTACCTCCATGCCCGTTCATTATTACAAGTATCTTTATGTTCTGCGTATTGAGTGATTCTACAATATCAGACAATACCAGTTTTTGAGTTTCATGGCGTGCATGAATACAGAATGGAAGTTCCCGTTGTCCTGGATTTTGAGCCCCGAGGGGAATAGAAGGCAGTACCATTCCATGGACTCCATATGTTGACCATGCTTTTGATGCAGCATCCACAGCAATATCATGGGCCAGATAACAGTCTGTAAGATATGGCAAATGGTAATTGTGCGGTTCGGTAGCTCCCCACGGCAATACTGCAAAGGAATATGATTGTCCTTTGGCATTTCCATAGTTCTCCACTGATAGATCAACATATATATCCTTGTTTCTCATAGCATTGTATGACTTAAATCTTTGATACACGTTTTTTGTATTCGGCCAGACATGCATCCAGACGTTCCTGAGCGGTAGTATCTCCCGGCACATTGTGCGAAGGGTGGATATATAGTTTAACTCCTCTATCAGCCAGAATTTCGGCAACTGTAGTAATAGTCATCCATACCAGTGTAACGAATGCCAGCGTAGAAACAGGGCCTACTTTATCCTGATGGTTTTTTAACGGAACAGAAGCATCTACTACCGGTACACAAGAATCTACAACTATGTCGGCAATGTCAAATAATGTTTTTCCGCTTGGATGGCGGGTAACTTTACCTTTAGCTTCTGCTGCCGAACCATAAACAATTACTTTCATACCTAACTGTTTTGCACGTAAGGCAACATCGATATTTACATTATTGATACCTGTGTGTGAAAAAATCCAGATGCAATCCTCTTCATTGAAGTTATATGCTTTCATAATTGCATTACCATAGCCTTCTGCCCGTTCAAGGAACAAAAACTGATGTATCCCCATTTGTCCTGTTATGCCTGTAAAAAAAGTCATTGGTAATTCTACCATAGGGTGGAAGCCAACAAATCCTCCGATGCGTGGGTACATTTCTTCTACAGGGATTGTCGCATGACCACATCCGAATGTATGAACCCAATTATTCTTTTCAATGCTGTCAGCCATTACTAATGCTGCTTTTTTGATATTTTCCAGTTGGGTGTCTTCGATTTTTTGCATAATGCCGCGAGCATTTGCTAACCATTCTAGTGCTAACATAACTTGATTTTTAAATGTTTAATAATAATTATTTATTGATAATTTTAGTATTACTAAATATGATAATCGCTTGTAAAACCAGTAGAATAATAATAGATACAGGGAACGATGAAATCTCAAATACTTTAGATACATGTCCCATCACATAATTTAGAATTGTATTGCCACTGAGTGCAATAAACAGAGCTATGCCGATAGCGGTGCCTGTTGTTTCTTTATAGATAGACCCTATGATGCCTACCATAACAGGAAATCCCGCTGCAATCCCAAATCCGGTCATAAACAGGCCTGTTGCAGCCATATAAAATGTAGAAGAATAATTTAAAATAATAATACCTAACATCGCAATGATTATGCCTCCTATTAATATGCGTGAATGTTTTATTATATGTAACAAATAACTAAGTAGCAGTCGGGCTATAGTCATCCCCAAAACAAAAAATGTAAGACTAAGGATAACGTTACTTTTATCAATATTAGTGGCTCCCTCCAGATAACTTGTAGTCCAATTATTTATGAGTCCTTCCAGACCACTCTGGAAAAACAGGAAAAAGCTCAGAATCAATAACAGAGGTTCCTTAATCAGGGTTAAAGCTTTTTTGATTGGAAAACCCTGTTTAAATTTAGGTTCAGGAAATTTGATTGCGATAAAATAGATAACACATAGAAGCATAAAAAGTCCTGTTCTTTGCAATATAATCTGATAGGTATAATATTCAGATAAGAAACCAAGTAAAAAAGGGATTCCTAATGCCCCGATTCCATAAAATACGCCTAAGATACTCAAACGCGAACTTCTGTTCTTATCATCAGAAATCTCTGAAACGAGTGCATTTGTCGCTCCGTTCAACATACCACCTCCGAAGCCGATAAGGAATATACAAAAGCGTAAGATGTTTAGATTGTCAAAAAATGCCAGACCTTCCAAACCTAGTAAAGCGGAAATAGTACTTGTTATAAGTAAAATTTTATATCCGAACCTATCAACTACAGGGCCAAAAATTAACGAACCCAATAACACTCCTACAGGCAAGAATGTAACTAACGATGAAGCTCCAACTGTATCAAGAGCATATCTGGCTGTGAGGGAAGGTAAAACAGAACCCATTACGATAAATGCAATTCCGAAAAAAGCCATTCCAATACATGCCGCAATATATACCAAGGTATTGTTATACTTCATTTTGTTTGCTGTTTAGTTATCTAAAGATAATAGCGCCAGATGTCCGGCTCCATATAACCCTGCATCACCCATGAGTTGCGACTTCTCGAATTTAACCTGATTTATTGCAACTGGCTGAGCCCATCTGCAGGCTTCGTCATAAATACGTTCTAATAATTGGGCTGCAGGTCCAAATACACCGCCTCCCCATACTATTATTTCGGGGTTTAGTAAGCTTACCATATTAGCTGCAGCCATAGACCACAAAATGATAGCTTTACCTATAATAAATTTTGCTAATGAGTCTCCTCTACTATATGCTTCGAATACATCTTTAGCTGTTATAGTCTCCATTTCTTTCTTATATAATGTACTCTCCCTGAATAATAAACCCTCTTTCAACAACTTCTTTGTATGACGTGCTATGCCATCACCCGAAGCATAGCTTTCGAGGCATCCATATCTCTCATATTCATCGAAGTAAGGAGTTTCCAGAGCAAACCATCCTGCAGAACCTACTACATCCCCATGTCCGTGAACTATTTTTCCATCTATCAACAGTCCCATTCCAATACCTGTTCCAACGGCAATGAATACTGCATTTTTTGCATTTTGGGCCACCCCTTTCCATGTTTCGCCTAATATATAGCATGTTCTGTCGCTTGCTATACTTATCTTAATATTGTCATTATTGATATACTCTTCTATTTCTTTTTGTAACGGATAGTTTTCCCATTCTTCTATATTGGGTGCCCATACCAATCCGGTCTTGCTATCGGCTATTCCGGGCACGCATATACCTAATGATTCAATGTCATTTATCTCTTTCTCTGACATTGTAATTAGTTCATCTATTGTTTGTAATACTAATTGTCCTACTTCTTTACCTATTCGGTTTTCTAACAGATGAGATGTTTTGCAGAGAATGTTTCCTTCTCTATCAAAGATTGCACTGATTATTTTAGTTCCTCCTAAGTCTATACCAATCACAGCCATGTTTTTATATTTAAGATTGTTTAGTGTGTTTCTTATCTAAATTGAAAATATTACTTCTAATAGGGTATTTTAGTAATATTTGGTACTGTTGCTCATTTTACTGGCCCTATGCCGATAGTGTGTTGATTGTTGATTAATTAAATCTATATGACTATTATTTAATAAGAATGATTTTTATATTAAATATTTAGATTTATAATTTTTTTGTTTTTCAATTAGATTATTGCAAATATATAAATACAATATAACAAACCTAGATT
>X355_Hoffmanns_Two_toed_Sloth__coassemble_1927_pt1 | contig 35509 bp, 19 predicted proteins | sample X355_Hoffmanns_Two_toed_Sloth__metabat2_low_PE_021 | metagenome-assembled genome bin X355_Hoffmanns_Two_toed_Sloth | reverse complement strand
GGATGAACTTTAAAGGGTCTGCGAAAAGTGATGATATTAATAATCCTGATGCATTCTATAAACGTACTTTTTACAAAAATCGTAGATTTTACAAAAAAATGTATCTGTGGCCTGTGCCACAAGCCCAGATTGATATTAATCCCAAGCTGATTCAGGCTCCGGGTTATTAATTCTCAAACAGGGAGAACCGGGATCGGTAGTTTCCGCTCCGGTTCTTCTTACTGATACAAATAATAGTGAATATAAAATATTATCTTATGAAATCTTCTAAATATATTTTCTATATTCTTTCAATAGTTTTGGTAATCAATTCTTGCAAGAGCGATGATGATACGCCTGAATTCCCAACTAAATATGCAAGGATTACTCAAAAGAATATAACAGTGAAAACTGCAGAGAAATATAATGTAACAATACATCCCGTCTTTGATAGTGAAGAAACGGCAAAAGAAAAATTTGTATGGAGCATATCTGATGGAGGACTTGCTTCCTTGCAATCTCACTCGGATAATTCTGTGACTATTAAAGGTCTTACTCCTGGAGAAACAACACTTAAATTGGAGTCGGAAGACGGGAGTCTAAAATATTTTTCAACTTTGAATGTGATGAAAGCGCCTGACTTTGAACCAGTCTTTATCGATTTTGGTCCGGTCTTATCTCCATCACCTTTCAACAATTTTCAAAGACCCAGAGATGGGAAACTCGAGAATTTGTTAACCAGAGACGGAGAGAATACAGGATATTCGATAGAAATTGTAGGCTCTTTCAACGATTTTGAAATAATCAGAGATATCCCTAACACACTTGGATTTCCTTCAGAGGTATCTAACGATATGTTTTTCAACGATGGTATAGGGGTCGCTTCTGCAGGCTTCAAGCTTTCCAATTTGAATAAAAGCTTTAAATATTCATTTATATTTTATTCCGCTATAAATGATAATGGAACAGAGAATGAATATATTGTTGAAGGCCAGAATCAAGGTTCTACTACTCTTAGTACAGCTCATAATCAATCAGGAATAGCAATGATTAAGAATATTGTTCCGGATAACGAAGGTAATATACATATAACTCTGCAGGCCGGTCCCAACAATATTCAATGGGCAAAATTCTATAACATAAATTCTATGATTATTATTTCAGAATATGATGAAATTACTTTTCCTCTGAAATTTGATTGATCGTGTACTGTGAGTATTAATATCTTGGTCTGCCTCTTTTTTAGAGGGGCAGATCTTGAGAAGTTTTAGATAAATAATTTATTATCATGAAAAAGAAATCATTAAAGCTAGTCTTGATTTGTTTATTACTTACATCATTTTGTATGCCGGATTCAGTAGCTCAAAATCCCGTTCCGGGAACTATGTATGAGCTATCGCAAATAAAAAACGGTATGCGAAACCGTCGCATTAGCAGTAATGATCCTGCAGGAGGAGTTTTGGATCATCTTTCAGATATACGTCCGGGGGAGAAACGTATAATTGCAGATATATCCGGTTCCGGTATTATAAACCATATATGGATAACAATGGCTCCCGAACCCCATGTTCTGAACCGTAGTGACGTTATAATCCGTATGTACTGGGATGGCAATACCTATCCTTCTGTTGAATCACCTATCGGGCCATTCTTTGGCCAGGGATGGAATGAACGGTACAACTACTCGGCGTTGCCTATTACAGCAGGCCCTGCAAATGGTACCTCGATGGTATCGTATTTCTCCATGCCTTTTGCTAAGGGGGCCAGGATCGAAATTGAAAACCAGTCGGATGTAAATCTTGAGAAATTTTATTTCTATGTAGATTATTATGAGACTAAAAAATTACCGGCCGATCTGGGACGTTTCCATGCATGGTACAATCAGGAACTGACAGAGGCTGCGCCTGAAGGAGAAACAGAATGGGCTGTAATCGGAAAACAGGACAATAATACAACCGGCGAGCGCAATTATGTATTTGCTGATATCAAAGGTAAAGGACATTTTGTAGGACTTAATTATTATGTCCATTGCCCTTCTCCAATCTGGTATGGTGAAGGGGACGACTTTTGGTTTATTGATGGAGAAGAAGACGCTTCATTGTTGGGGACAGGTACGGAAGACCTGTTCAATACATCATGGTGTCCAAAAGAGGCTTATTCTCATCCATACTTCGGATATCCCCGTGTAAACAATGATGTAGGCTGGCTGGGACGTACACATATATATCGCTTCTTTATAGAGGATCCTGTTTTCTTCGAAAAAAGCCTGAAAGCAAGTATAGAACACGGACATGCTAATAATCTTACATTGGATTTGGCTACCGTCGCATACTGGTATCAGTCGGAAGCCTGCCCTTTACCTCCTGCACCATCGAAAGAAGTGCGTAAATTGAAGCCGTTTATCAATGTGCCGGATATGCACCGGTGGCGTCACGAATGGAGAAAAAACAGGGGTGAAGATTCTAAACTTTGGGGTAATGAAATGCCTAAACAATAATTGTAAATAAGCCGTAATACCCCTTCTTGAATTGAGCGAAGGGGTATTGTCTTCTTCCGGAAGAATTCACGAATGATATTAATATGAAATTATCACGCACAATTAAGCATATATTTCTCTGGGGCGGATTTCTTTTTTCTTTAGTTGTGATGAGCAACAATCTGAAAATAGACCCCGGAACTTCAAAAAATAGAAAGCATCTAAAAGTAAAAAAAGTAGAGCGGGTTGCCCGTATAACAGGAACTCCGGTAGACGCTGAAAATCTGCTTTCTCCTAACAACACAACCGCCGTGTATGATGTGGGAGGTACAGACCTCGGTATTGTTTGGGAAATGGATAAAGGGAAATATGGAATTTTTCTTGGCGATACTTTTGGTAAGGGTTTCATTCCCGATCAGGATGATCCTGCAAACTTTGGTAATAACTGGCGGTGCAACGTCTTAGCCTTTTCTAATGACTGTAATCTTGAAGATGGGTTGAGGATTGACAGCATGGTTTCTGATGAAAATGGCAATGCCAGAGAACTTATTCCCGGAGGAAAAGATAAGTCGGGTAATGGAGACTGGACATCGATCCCGACAGCGGCTATCCGGGCAAATAACAAGGATTATGTGCACTATTTCAATATGAGGAATTGGGCGGGATGGATAACCAATTATTCAGGTCTTTACAAATCGGAAGACGATGGAAAAACATGGGAAAAATGTACAACAGTCCATTTTACTTCCGATAGTAATTTTGGACAAGCCGGATATTATAAAAAGGATGGCTATGTATATATGATAGGAACAGAAACAGGCCGGCATAGTAATCCCCGCCTGGCACGGTTCAACGAAAAAGATATAGAAAACCAATCCTTGTATGAATACTGGAACAAGGACCTCAATAAATGGATCAGAGGTGATGAATCTCAAGCTACTAACCTGTTTGAAGATACAGTGGGTGAACTGTCTATTGTATATCATAACAAGTATAAATGTTGGATTATAACATATTTCTGCGCAGCCAGATATAATATATCTATACGTTATGCGGAAGAATTGACCGGCCGGTGGAGCGAACCTCAGATATTGGCGACTGGGAAAGAATACCCTCAGTTATATGGTTCGTATATACATCCGGCATCATTAGATGGTGATAATTTATATTTTCTGATGTCGATGTGGAGGCCATATAATGTGTTCCTGATGAGAGCGGAATTGGAATAATAATATATTAATATGAGGACTCGATTATTTAAATATATAGTTAATATATGGGCGCTGGCCTTTTTTTCAGGGTTTTACTCTTGTAGTAAAGATGAAGAGAATGAACCCTATATCCCTATTGACGAAATTACAGTTTCAATAGCAGAACTGGTACCTGATAAGGAAACAAAAGCAGTTTCTACGACACTTACTTTTAAAAATATAGGAGAGATAGATTACCTGCTGGTTACAAAAAGCGGAGGGGAGAGTTATTCTGCGAAAATAGAAAAATCGGAATTGTCTGCTTCTTATCTATTCAGGTATGTGGTAAAAAAAACAGATCCCGAATCCTTTCGGCTATTATTGACTGCTTACTACAAGGGCGGAAATAAATCGAAAGAAAAAGTTCTGACTATAGATAATCGGTGGGGGTTTTTTATTCGTAAGGTTTCCCGTACGGCACGTGTAACAGGGAGCCCTATGTCTGGCGAACAATTCCCTAGCCCGAATAATACAGCGCAGAAATGGAATGTGGGAGGAACCGATCTGGGTATTATCTGGGAAATGAATCCGGGAAAATATGGGATTTTCTTTGGGGATACATTCGGGCGCGACTTTTCGCCTAACTCTGCCGCTCCCGGTCCTAACGGTGGGAGTTGGCGCAGTAATGTTCTTGCCTTTTCGGATGATAATGATCTTGAAGATGGATTGACATTCAATAGTATGGCTGTAGATGCGTCGGGTAATGCCCGCGAAATTATATATGGAGGAAAAGATGCGTCGGGTAATGGAGACTGGACATCTATTCCGACAGCAGCTATCCGCGCAAATAATATAGATTATGTGCATTATTTTAATATAAAAAACTGGACAGGCTGGATTACCAATTATTCAGGTATGTATAAATCCATAGATAACGGCCAAACATGGACAAAATGTGAAAATGTACGTTTTTCGTCCAATAGTAATTTTGGCCAGGGAGGATATTTTAAGAAAGATGGATATGTGTATATGATTGGAACTCAAACAGGACGCGACAGTAATGCGCGCCTGGCCCGGTTCAAAGAACAGCATATAGAGGATCAGGCTAATTATGAATTCTGGAATGGCTTAACCAAGCAATGGCTCAAAGGTGATGAAGAACAGGCTACGGACATATTTAATGATAAAGTAGGTGAACTATCATTTATATATAACCAGAAGCATCAAAAATGGATAATTGCCTATTTTAACGCCGATAGATATAACATAACCATGCGTACGGCAACAGAAATAACCGGACCTTGGAGTGAACCTTATGAATTGGCATCAGGAACGGAATATGCGCAGTTGTACGGTTCTTATTTTCATCCGTTGTCGGTCGATGGCGACAGCCTGTATTTTCTGATGTCTATGTGGCTACCTTATAATGTGTTTCTGATGACAGCCGAACTAGCAGATATGGGTAGCTTTGACTGATCCTTTGAAGTGTAAAACAGCTTATTTATTAATAAAAAGATATATTATGAATAGAAAATTTGTGATAGGAGTGGACTTTGGAACGGATTCGTGCCGTGCCGTGATAATCGATGTCGAGAATGGGGAGGAAATTTCTTCCTCCGTAAAATACTACCCCCGCTGGAAGAAAGGTTTATATTGTGATCCACAGACAAATCAGTACAGGCAACATCCGCAAGACTACATCGATACGCTCGAAGCTGCAGTTAAGGATTCTTTATCGAACGCACCGGGGAATATTGCCGAAGATATAATAGGTCTCTCATTCGATATGACCGCAAGTACACCGGTGCTTGTAGATAAAGAGGGAACTCCTTTAGCTTTATTGGATGAGTATAAGGATAATCCTAACGCTATGTTTGTTTTATGGAAAGATCATACGGCCATAAAGGAGTCCATCGAAATTAATGAACTGGCGAAAGAGTGGGTTGTCGATTTCACTGCTTATGAAGGGGGAATTTACTCCGCCGAATGGGTATGGTCTAAAGTATTACATGTACTTCGTGTAGATGAAAAAGTCCGCGAAAAAGCCTATTCATGGATTGAGCATACCGATTGGATGCCGGCATTACTGACAGGGAATACGAAACCCGAAAGCGTTCTCCGCAGCCGTTGTGCTGCAGGCCATAAAGCGATGTGGCATGAGCAATGGAATGGCCTTCCATCCGAAGAGTTTCTTTCAGAACTTTCTCCATTACTATCAGGATTTCGGTCCCGTCTCTTTGAGAAAACATATCCTTCGGATACCTGTGCCGGGACTCTTACTGCCGAATGGGCTTCACGTTTGGGCCTGACAACGAAAGTTAAGGTGGGGATAGGAGCTATAGATTGCCATATGGGAGCAGTTGGGGCAGGTATTAGCCCCGGAGCATTTGTTCGTGTAATGGGAACATCTACCTGCGATATAATGGTTGTGCCCTACGATGAGATGAAGAATAAACTTATCCCCGGTATTTGCGGACAGGTAGATGGTTCGGTTTTTCCCGGATATATAGGCCTTGAAGCGGGACAGTCGGCTTTTGGTGATTTGTATGCATGGTTCCGGAAATTATTGGAATGGCCGTTGGAGAATATACTATCCAAATCAGAATTACTCAACGACGAATTGAAATCCAAATTGATAGAAGAAGTGGGTGATGCTATTATTCCACTCCTTTCGGAAGAGGCGATGAAAGTTCCTGTAAAAAAAAGTACGATTGTAGCTACAGACTGGATGCACGGCCGTCGTACGCCGGATGCAAATCAGCTGCTTACAGGAACGATTGCAGGCTTGACTCTCGGAAGTTCTGCCCCATTGATTTTCAGGGCGTTGGTTGAGGCTACTGCATTTGGGTCTAAGGCGATTATAGAACGTTTTATAGAATCCGGCATCGAAATAAAAGAAGTAATCGGCATTGGTGGGATTTCGCTGAAAGCTCCTTTTGTAATGCAGACGTTATCAGATGTAATAGGCTTACCGATAAAAATCGCCCGTTCGCAGCAAACCTGCGCATTGGGTGCGGCTATGTTCGCGGCTGTTGTTGCAGGAAAGTATAATACAGTGCAGGAAGCACAGTTGAAAATGGGACAAGGTTATATCTGTGAGTACAAGCCTGATTGGGAGAATTTTGAGCAATATAAAGAGTTGTACAGGAAGTATTTGTCTTTGGGAAAGTTTACTGAATCTAGTCATATACTAAATTCATAAACATTATATTCTTAGGGTAAACGTACGAAAATCGGCAACGTTTCAGTCAACAATATTCTCACGCAGAGACGCTAAGGTAGAAAAAGGTAACAAAGGTAACGGATGTATCAGTTAACAGTAAACAGTCATCAGTAAACAATTAGAAGCCCTTTATACTTATTACTTAGTACTTACTACTTTGAAAAGGTAACAAAAGTAACACTTTTATAATTCTTGTAGGAGGGTGTGTCAAACGTATTTTTCACTTTCGATTTATATACGCTACGCTCCTGACCGTTGGTTGTCATGTTGAACGGAGTGAATTGAATTGAAAATCGGCGGAGCCAAAATCGCCGAAGCGAAGGCGAGGCAAACATCTCATTTCTCAGGGTCGAGATCCTTCGTTACACTCAGGATGACAAAGAGGGTAGCACATTGATAGTACTGTTCCCCTTTTGACACACCCTCGTTATGCGACAGGTAGTCAACCACAAGGGATTGCCTCTACATGAATCCTCAAAAAGTAACAAAGGTAACATATGTTTCAGTTAACAGTCAACAGTTAGCAGTTAACAGAAATACAGTTCTTCAACTTATTACTTAAAGCTCGTTACTTGTTAAAAAGTAACAAAGGTAACACTATTTACAGTCAACAGTTATCAGTCATCAGTCAACAACTGGTAAGATGTAAAAACTTTGCGTCTTAGCGTCTTAGCGTGAAACAAAATAGGACGCTAGCCAACTCAACAGTGAACAGTCATCAGTTAACAATGTTCTCTGGCAAAGACACTAAGGCGCAAAAGGTAACAAAGGTTACAGCTTTTACACATTTTCAATTTTTAAAGCATTAAACTTTGAATTTTTAAATTCTCATATCAATCTTTCAAAGAACTCTCAGCTAACAGCTAAAGGCTATCAGCTTACTATATTGATAAACTTCTTCAAAAAAATTAAATTTTGGAAATGATAATAGCGGGCTATTAGAGTTGAACAAAAGGGTAGATCAGACAAAAAGAGATTAAAAATGAACGAAGAAAGACTGAAAAATACTCATAGAAAAATATTTGTGGAAAATTTAAACAGGCTCTGAGCAAAATTAACCTTAAAAAAGAGAAAGATCTCAATAAAATTTATAGTTTCGTACAATTTGATCTTTATTGACTTATTGGATGCGAAAAGATCCTGAACACAAAGGAATTGTTATAGATGAATCTACATTGAAAGAACTTTTTAATGTATATTCCGATAGTTTGTGTACTTTTCTCAACTATTACACCCATGATAAACAGCTGATTGAAGATATTATACAGGATGTCTTTATCAGGCTTTGGGAAGAACGGGATGCAATAAATATTTTCTACATAAAAACGTACCTCTACAATGCAGCCCGGAACAGGGTATTAAATTCTCTGCGTGACGAACAAAACAGATCACTTCTACTCGAAGGGTGGGCCAGCCGGGAACTCGAAAAGCAAAGAGCCAGGGATTGTATAAATATGGAAGAATTTAGTTCTGTATACCAGCAGGCTATTAATAGTTTACCTGAAAAATGCAGAGAGATATTCATCCTGAGCAGAGAACAGAATAAAACATATAAGGAGATTGCCGGAGAGAAGGACTTGTCTGTAAAAACAGTGGAGGCTCAAATGTCTATTGCAATAAAGAAAGTGAGGGAATATATACTTAAATATTACAATGGAAGAAATCTTTTACCTGCAATAATAATTACTTTAGCTATGCAATTTATGTCGTTGTTTGATTGATAATAAGTATTATGGTGGTGTTCTTTTGATTGGATCAAAAAAAATGAAAATAGTTTAAGGGTATTCGGATAGCTTACGTGTCTAATAATAAAACAAAGCAGAAATATGAATCATGCACATATTCCATATGATGAAATAGCCGGATATATCCGTCAGGAATTATCTGAACAGGAAAGGCATAAAATAGATATGTGGATTAATAGTTCTGCCGAAAACCGTAAATTATTCGAGCAATTATTAAATGAGTGGGAAAATATCTACGACAGTCCGGAGCAGTCGGTTCGCGCAGACAAGGACAAAATATGGTCGGGTATATCTTCGCACATAAGGACATCGCTTCCGGTAAAATCATATACAAGGAAGTTACTTATCAAAGTTGCCGGTATTGCAGCTATGGTTGCGATTATCGTTGGTGTTGCAGCTACTGTTTTTGTGAAATCTACCATAGATTCGGCTTTTCTGTCCCAGTCGGTTACAACCATAGAAACTATGCAGGGACAGAAAATGCAAATGACTCTTCCTGATGGCACAAAAGTATGGCTCAATTCCGGGTCGAAGCTGACATATGCAGGAGATTTCAATCGTTCCGAACGTATTGTAAACCTTGAAGGTGAAGCTTTTTTTAATGTGACAAAAAATCAAAGTAAAAAATTCAAGGTAAGAACATCGGATGTCGATATAGTAGTAAAGGGAACCTCCTTTGATGTATCGGCTTATAACGACGACCGCGAAATAAGTGTGTCCCTTTTGGAAGGAAAGGTGGTCATTACCGATAAAACGGGAAAATATATGACAGACCTTAATCCGGACGAACTGGCCATCATCTCGCGGCAAAACCTGAAGTACACCTTGTTTAAGGATGATGCAAATACTTATCGCTCATGGACACAGGATCAACTGATATTCTATAATGAGGATATATATGAAGTGACCAAGAAGTTGGAACGTTGGTATGGTATAAATATTAAACTGGTAAACCCTGATGAAAAACAGAAATATACATTCTCGGTAAAAACCGAATCTTTGCGCGAATTGCTCGAATTATTTAATAAGTTAACCCCAATCGATTATAAAATAAACGGAAAGGAGGTGACCATTATTAATAAGTGACCTTAGATATCTATACTATTGAAATAGATTAATTAACCTTTCTTTATTATTCCGGAATAGACTTCTGTTCTATTTCTTAATATATTAATTATTAACAATATAAATAAGTTTTGCTATGCAAAGAAAAACACTTTCACTTTGCGTTCTGTTCTTTATTTGCTTTTCAGTTGCGGTTTTTCCGCAGAGCAAAGAAAAAATAGACCTTACCCTGAACAATGTAACCTTAAAGGAGTTTTTTTCTACGATAGAGAAAAAGCTGGGGTATTCATTCATGTATAGTAATGTTGATATAGATGACAGCAAACGTATATCTATAGACGAAAAAAATGGAGATATAAATTCCCTGCTCACCAGCGCCCTTAAAAATCAGGCTATCAGTTATGAAATATCGTCAAATAAAATAATTCTTACTAAAGCGGGAAGTATAGCACCTCAACAAACGCAGCCTCAGAAAAAGATAAGGGGAAATATTGTAGATGATCTTAATGAACCTGTAATCGGAGTAAGCGTTGTTATCAAAGGCACAACCAGAGGTACTACTACCGATATAGACGGTAATTTCGATATCGACGCATCATCCGGCGAAACACTGCTCATATCTTATGTAGGCTTCGAAAAACAAGAAATCAGAATAGGGAACCAGACTTCATTTGATATCCGGCTGAAAGAAGACAATAAAATCCTCGATGAAGTTGTCGTTATCGGTTATGGTACATTGAAGAAGAGCGATTTGACAGGCTCGCTGGCGTCTGTCGATACAAAAGATATAACAACCAAGGCGACAAGTAATCCTGTAGAAGCGTTACAAGGTGTGGTTGCCGGTGTAAATATACAGAAAAACAGCGGATTGGCCGGAGCCGGAGCTGCTGTGAAAATCAGAGGTGTCAATACATTCGGGAGCAATGAGCCTCTTTATGTTATCGACGGATTTCCGGGAGATATATCTACTGTTAATCCAAACGATATAGCATCGATGGAAATACTGAAAGATGCGGCAGCGGCTGCTATCTATGGCTCCGTGGCTGCCAATGGGGTAGTCATTGTGACGACCAAAAACGGTAAACAGGGAAAAATTCAGGTGGATATAAATTCGTATGTAAGCATTACGGAAACAGCTAAAAGACTCAAAATGCTTGATGCAGACGGCTACCTTACTGTACACAAGCGAATGTATGATGAATATAACAAATATGCTTCCCAGCCTGTCAATCTTCCGGCTTACCTTACAAATCCGGGTACAAACAATACCAATTGGCAGGATGAAGTTTTCAGAACAGGTCTTTCCTCTACCCAGAGTATTGCGGTACGGGGCGGGCAGGGAGACACTCGTTACGCATTATCAGGTAATCTCACAGAGGAAAAAGGAATCGTTCTATCCAATAATCTTATGCAGCAGAATGCCAGAATGAAAATCAGCACCAAGAAAAATATATTCACCATTGATGGCAATCTGGCTTTTACCGGAAAGAAGCGGAAAACCCCGAATTTCAGCTTGAAGGAAGTGTATATGATTTCCCCTTTGGTGGCTGTATATGATGAGAATGAAAAAGACGGTTTTGCTCTTACAAACTGGGGCGATATTCCAAATAATGTGAATGTGATGGCAAACAATCACTATATCACAAGCTGGACAAAGAGTCAGGAGGTTGCCGGAAATATTGCGGTAGGAGTGGACATAATGAAAGGTTTGACCTTCAAAACCAGCTACTCATACAGGGGTAACAATACCCAATCATATTATCACAACCCGCCTTTTACTTCTGATATCAAAAATCCGTACGAATATGCATATTATGAGGAGAACAGAAGCTATTGGGACGAACAGGTGTTTGATAACCTGTTGAACTATAATGCCACCTTCAATAAGCATTCGGTTAATGCAATGCTGGGAACATCTCTCGATTTGCAGTCGTACAACTGGAACAGCATCGGAGTTGAAGGTAAAAAGACAATTTACTCTATAGATAACGGGTCTATTATAACCAGTGAGTTACCAGAGGGTTTCCTTGATCCATTCTTTATGACTATAGGAGCTGGAAAAGGTGGTACATACAGTGCCGATGGCTCCAAATACAAATATAACCGCATGTCTTATTTCGGACGTGTAAACTATTCTTTCGATAACCGCTATCTGTTGCAGTTTACATTCCGTCGCGACGGTTCATCCAAGTTCGGTAAAGACAGCCGTTTTGGTAACTTCCCGTCACTGGCTTTAGGATGGCGAATCACAGAGGAAGCGTTCTTCCCCGAAAATACTCCGGTTTCGAACCTGAAATTGAGAGCGAGCTGGGGTAAACTGGGAAATGAAGTAGCTTTGGGATATTATGCTCATCAGGCATTGATAACTACATATAACAGCCTCTATATGGGATACGTACAGGGCGATGGCAACAATCCATGGCCCGGAAGTATAGCGATGGGACTTGAGAACAAAAAACTGCAATGGGAAACGACAGTATCGAAAAATATCGGACTGGATTACGGATTCCTGAACAATAAAATTACGGGTACAATAAATTATTTCAACAATACTACAGAGGATTTGCTGATAACCAAGAGGCTTGCACCTTCCGCCGGATTGGAGAATCCGACGCTCAATGTAGGAAAAATGCGTAATACCGGTCTGGAATTTGAATTTACTTATGCGGAGAGTTCAGGGGATTTTAAATATAATGTAGGATTTAATGTTTCCCTGCTGAAAAACAAAATGGTTGCACTGGCCGATGAAGATCAGATATTATTGGGAACCGGACTGAAATTTGATACGGAGCATTTCCCGAATCAGACAAGGGTGGGATATCCTATCGGGGCATTTTTCCTCTACAAAACGGACGGTATTTTCCAGACGGAAGCCGAAGTTAATGCTCATAAAAACGATAAGGGAGAATTGTTGCAGGAAAATGCAAAACCCGGTGATATCCGCTTCGCAGATACAAACGGCGACGGTGTAATTGACGATAACGACAAGGTATATTCCGGAACGGGGCTTCCGAAAGCTGAAATAAACCTGACCTTAGGGGCATCGTTCAAAGGTTTTGACTTCAGTGCTCTTATTGGTAGCGGATGGGGACACAAGTTATATAATGCCAACAGATATTTTTACGAGGGTATGAACTCCGGATCGAATTTCCTTGCATCCACTCTGGATTCATGGACACCGGAAAATACGAAAACCAACGTACCTCGCGCTGTCTTACAGGACCCTAACGGAAATACCCGTGAATCGGATCGTTTCCTTGAGTCCGGCGACTTTATCCGCTTGCGTCAGATACAGATAGGATATTCATTACCTAAGTCATTGCTTGCGAAGATGAAATCCGAAAATCTGAGGATATATGTCAGTGGCGAAAACCTGCTTACATGGACTAAGTATAAAGGGATTGACCCTGAATTTGCCCCTTCACATGTCTTGAATACAGGGGTAGACCGTTATATATTCCCTTTCACACGTTCATATGTACTGGGTATCCAATATACATTTTAAATGAGGCTTGTTGAATTTATAAATTTTATCGACATGAAAAAAAATCTATATATTATACTTTGTCTGGTACTTACAGGACTTTTTGTATCGTCTTGCGATGACAGGCTTGATATGAACTCTCCCGACAAACTTACTTCAACCAACTTCTGGCGTAGCCAGACCGATGCGGAAGCAGGACTCGCTGCAGTATATTCAAAACTGGAATGTGCGACTGAAACCTGGGAATTTGCCGAAGTAAAGTTCCCCGTAGAGGCTTACAGGGAGGATGTTTGTAATATCGGAAGTGATGCGCTTAATTATCCTACATGGGTAGAATTATTCAATTTCACATATACGAATGGCAACAGCCAGTTTTACACATACTGGGAGATCCATTATCAGGGAATATCTTATGCTAATCAGGTGCTGGAAAAAGTTCCTTCCATCAGCATGGATGAGGCGTATAAAAATCAAATCCTGGCCGAAGCTCACTTCTTAAGAGGATATTACCACATGAAACTATTGCTTAACTGGGAGAGAATAATTATCCGTAACGAATATATTACGAGTGAAGCGCAGATCAGCAAGCCATTGTCAGACAGGGCTGCTGCATGGGACTTTATAATCGGTGAATTTGAAGCGGCTACCGGTTTGCCTCAGAAACAAACTCCTGAACGTACCGGACGTGCCACACAGGGAGCAGCTTATGCGTACATGGGATATTCGCTCCTTACCCGGGCTTATGAAGAAACAAGCAAGAAAGCCGAATATCTGGCTAAGGCTGAAGACGCCTTTAAAAAGGTGAAAGGTTATGAATTGGAAAAGAATTTCCTGTCTATGTTTAACGGGACAAATAAAAATTCCAAAGAGTCTGTTTTTGAGTTGCAGTTCACAGAAAATACTGCTAATGGTGCAGCATACAGAACTGCATTGCACAAATGGATATCGACCGGGGAACTGGGAGGATGGGACGAAATATTCCCTAACCAGATACTTATCGATGAATATAAAAAAGAAGGAAAGACAGCCACTACAGGCCTGTACGATTCCCGGCTGTACCAAACCATCTTCTTTAACGATTCATATTTCAATGATGTGACAGACAAGAAGGTGTACGGTTATACCTATAATGAATTATTCGGGGCCGCTTCACAAAAAGCCTGTTTCAGAAAATATCTTCCTGCGACTCTGGAAGACCTGAATAAATCGAGGACGGCGGTCAATTTGCCTCTGATGCGTTATGCAGATGTCTTGTTGCTGCTTGCCGAAAGCTTAAACGAACAGGGGAAGACACCGGAAGCCGTACCGCTTATCAATCAGGTAAGAGACAGGGCGGATATGCCGGGGATTCCTGCTGACTCGAATCAGGACTTTGTGAAGAAGCAGATTGAGCATGAACGTATACTGGAATTTGCTCTTGAAAACACACGTTTCTATGATTTGCGCCGCTGGGGTAAGGTAAAGGAAGCCCTTACCGCTGTCGGTCGGACGGGTTTTTCTCCCGACAAAAATAATTTTTATCCCATACCTTTGTTGGAAATAAAATCGAACGACCAGATTAATTGAGTAAATGAAAGTATTTAATGATATATTTTCGAATTATAACAGACTATCGTTGTTGTGCTTACCAAAGTAATAAAAAGGTCTGAGACCTTAATTTTGTATTAATAAAAGAAAAAACACTCTTTTCTATTCACTAAATTACTATGCTTACAGTCTTTGCTATTATGCTTGCCGGCATCGGTGCCGGATACTTTCTGCGCCGCATCCCGGATATTAAAATAATCGGGAAACTGATAACCTGTTTCATATTCCTGCTCCTTTTTTTTCTGGGGATATCGGTAGGACATAATGAAAAGATAGTAAACAATCTGACAACAATTGGCTTGCAGGCTCTCATCATCACGATGGGAGCCATTGCAGGCAGCATCTTGCTGGCATGGTTTGTCTATAAAAAATTCTTTGTAAAAGGAAAAGAATAAATATGAAAGGCAGTCTGATAATCCTTGCGTTTTTTATAGCCGGAGCCCTTGCTTCATATATGGGCATATTGCCTCAGGTCGTTCTTGATAACGATTTAAGCGTGTATATCCTTTATGGCCTTATGTTTCTGGTTGGTATTAATATAGGATATGATAAGAAAGCATTATCCGCTCTCAAAAATAATAAGCTTAAGGTGATACTCGTACCAGCAGCTACACTGGTCGGCACTTTGGCAGGATGTGCAATCGTCGGTCTGTTTATTCCCCGCTGGAGCATTTTCGAATGTATGGCAGTAGGTTCGGGATTCGGGTATTACTCGTTATCCAGTATTTTTATTACTCAATATAAGGGGGCTGAATTAGGTACAATCGCTTTAGTCTCAAATATTATAAGGGAACTGTTTACGCTGCTCGCGGCACCGTTGCTTGTTACTTATTTCGGAAAACTGGCCCCTGTCTCATCCGGCGGAGCGACGACAATGGATACTACACTTCCCATTATTACCAAATATTCCGGGCCGGAATTTGTAATAATTGCCATATTCCATGGAATTACACTCGATCTTACCGTCCCGTTTCTTGTTACTTTCTTCTGCTATTTGTAAATAAGTAGAATAAGGATTTAATGATATGCTATTTCAGTTTAACTTCTTGTTGTATTTGAACTTAACAAAGTAATAAATAGGTCTGCGACCTAAATCATTATGAAAAAAATAAATCTTTTAATCGGACTGTTTCTGTTTTTACAATGCAGTCTGGCTCAACAACAGCCCAAAGAGTGGGAAAATCCATTGGTCAATCAGGTCAACCGTTTGCCTATGCATGCTTTTTTCAGGCCGCATTCGACTAAAGAAGCTGCAATAAAACAACAGGCAAGCGACAGGGAATTATCCCTCGATGGCACATGGGATTTTCATTATGCAAAAAATCCGGCTTCGCGTCCGTCCGCTTTCTATCAAAAGGATTTCGATGTGAGGGAATGGAGTAAAATTGCGGTTCCCGGAAGTTGGGAACTACAAGGCTTCGATTCGCCTATCTATACCGATGTGGCTTATCCGTTCCCTGCAAACCCTCCTTATGTTCCGCACGATTACAATCCGGTAGGTTCGTACAAACGCACATTTACACTCCCTGCGCATTGGAAAGGAATGGATATAATCCTGCACTTTGGAGGGGTTGAATCCGCTTTTTATTGCTGGATAAACGGACATTATGTAGGATACAGTGAGGATAGCCGGCTCCCGGCCGAATTCCTTGTCAATGATTACCTGCAGGCCGGAACTAATGACATCGCGGTAGAAGTGTACAGATACAGCGACGGGTCTTATCTCGAAGGGCAGGATTACTGGCGGTATAGCGGTATAGAACGCAGCGTATCTCTTCTTGCCCGTCCTAAAGTAAGAATTCAGGACTTTGAATTGAAGGCCGATTTAGTCAATGGTTATAAAGACGGCCTGTTCAGACTCAATATAGAGATGGATAAGAATACTTCTTTTACCAATTCTTCGCTACAAATAGAAGTTGCTGAAAACGGAAAAATCATTTATTCTTCAACTAAAAAATTGTCAGATAAAACGGGCAGCACGATCAGCATAGAAAATACATTTGCGGCAGTGAAACCATGGAGTGCGGAGGCGCCTGACCTCTATACCCTGACTGTTTCTACATTGGACAAAGGAGGAAAAGTTTCAGAAGCTTTTTCCCATCGTTTCGGATTCCGTACGGTGGAAATGAAGAACGGACTCTTTATGGTAAATGGTGTACCTGTTACGATTAAGGGGGTAAACCGCCATGAATTCGAGCCGAAAACAGGCCGTACCATCACCGAGAGCAGCATGATAGAAGACATCAGGTTGATGAAGCAATTCAATATCAATGCCGTGCGTTGTAGCCATTATCCGAATATAGAACGCTGGTACGAACTATGCGATGAATATGGCTTATATCTTGTAGATGAGGCTAATATAGAATCTCATGGAATGGAAGCAACGGAAGCCCGTACGCTGGCAAACTTTCCGGACTGGATTGTACCGTTTCAGGAACGGGTGGAACGAATGGTAAAGCGCGACCGTAATTATACCAGTATCGTTACATGGTCTCTGGGAAATGAATCCGGATACGGAGAACATTTCGAGACGGTATATCACTGGCTGAAAAAGTTCGATGCTTCGCGTCCTGTACAATACGAAGGTGCGCGTAAGACAGGCCTTTCGGATATTTATTGTCCGATGTATGCACGCATCTGGCAATTGAGAGAGCATGTCAATCAACGCCAGAGCCGCCCGTTGATTCTCTGCGAATATGCACATGCAATGGGGAACAGTGTCGGTAATCTGAAGGATTACTGGGATCTTATAGATGAGCACGACCAGTTGCAAGGCGGATTTATATGGGACTGGGTAGACCAGACTTTCCCTATCAAAGACCAGGCCGGTAATGATATCTGGGGATATGGAGGAGATATGGGATTCGTCGGCATTCCCAATGATTCCAACTTCTGTGCCAATGGGTTAGTATTGGCGGACAGGAAGCTTCGCCCGCATATATGGGAAGTGAAAAAAGTATATCAGCCTGTACGTTTCGAATCTGTTCCGTTTACGAATAATGTAGTCCGTATTACCAATAAATTCGATTTTATAAATCTGGATGACTTTGATTTCGAATGGCAGGTGAAAGCTGACGGAGAAATTATCGCCCGGAAAAATTTTGATGTACAAGGATTAAATGCGCATCAATCGAGAAATATTACACTCGATATTCCCGATTTTGCCGTCAGGAATAACACCGAATATTTTCTACATCTTAATGCTTATTACAGGGGTAGCCATCCATTTATACCTGAAGGACACTTACAGGCATATGAACAGTTTCCCCTGCCTGCCGGCAGTAAAGATATTGTAAAGAACAGCATACAGGGTAATACCCAATCAGCTGAATATGCCAACCGTATTGTTGTGTCGGGTAATGCTTTCGAAGTCTCATTCTCAAAGGAAAACGGACAATTGTATTCACTCAGGAGAAATGGTAAAGAACTGCTGCAAACGGGCATTACTCCGAATTTCTGGCGACCGCTGACCGATAATGACGTAGCTAACGGATTGGGTACACGTAGCCTGACATGGAAGGAAGCAACCGGGGAAATGACATTAGAAAACCTGACTAGTGAGAAGTCAGGTAATAACACACTCATAAAGGTTGCCTATAATCTGGAAAAACAAAATTGTAAGATTGGCATCAGTTATATGATTTACCCGGATGGTACTATTGAGACGGATTATAAGTTGACAACAGGGGATATCGTCTTGCCCGAAATACCGAAAGTGGGCTTATATATGGTATTACAAGGTGAATATGACCAGATGACATGGTTCGGCCGCGGACCTCATGAGAATTATTGGGACAGGAAAACCTCCGCTATGGTGGATTTGTATAAAAGTGATGTTTGGAGCCAGTTCCACCCGTATATACGCCCGCAGGAAACTGCAAATAAATCCGATGTCCGGTGGTTTAGCCTGCAAAATGCAACGGGAGACGGGCTATTGATAAAAGGTAAACAACCTCTGAGTATAAGTGCATGGAATTTTCCGATGAAAGACCTGATGTATATACCTTTCGATGTAGAGCGCAAGCATGGCGGCAGTGTAAGAAAGCAGGATATGGTATGGGTGAATATAGACTATATGCAGATGGGCGTGGGCGGAGATAATACTTGGGGAGCCCAGACTCACCCTGAATATACGATTACTCCGGAAGATATGTCGTACGGATTCACTATTATTCCGGTAGATAAAGACACAAACCTTGTAGAGACCGGTAAACAATATTAAAAGAGCGAAATGAATAGATCAAAAATTTTTATACTTCTGGCTGTTGTTACGGGAATGCTTTTACATTCCTGTAAGGCCGGGGACAAGGCGGAACTTCAGAAAGAAGATTTAACTCTCAATTTTCCCAATTTGCTTAATGTAGTTCATACCCCACAGGGAAAAGTCAGTCAGGGACAAGGCTATTTTACAGATTGCGGTTCGTGGATGGGCTTTTCAATACCCGGTAAAGAAGCAGGTATCAGTGGATTTTGCGGCCCTGTCGATTTAGACCATCGTAAGTGGATAAGTAATTCCATTTGTGAAGTTTCGGTCTTAAATGGAAAAAGCGCGCCTGTTACATTAAAGCAAGATACGGCAAACTATTATCCGGGCAAATTGACACTGAACTTGTCGGGCGATGAGCAAAGCATCCGGCAGGAACTGGTTTTCGTAACAGCCAATCATGCTCTATTGAAATGTAAATCGGATAATGAAGTTTATTTTGTGACAGAGGGATGCCTGAATGATAGCCTGATATGGAATAAAGAATCGCACGGGATTACGGCGTCTTTAAGAAACGGAGAAATAATAATGATTAGTTTTCCTCAAGATATTCTATTGGAACTATCGGCAGGTCATTATACTGCTACATCGAAAGATATCGGAAAGCAATTCGATATTGTGATTTCGTATTTCAATACAAAAGAGGACTTTTTAAAAAAGAACGGGGAAATAGTTGATATTTTAACCGATTCCGATACTAAAGCCGAAGAACGCAATATATGCTGGAATCATTATATTAGGCAGAATCTCCGTCAGGATATGCCGGATAAGAATAACCGGATAATGGTAAAAAGCATCATGACGCTTATGAGTAACTGGCGTAGTCCCAAAGGGGCATTGCTGCACGCAGGTATTGTACCATCGCATGCGATGAACTACTTTGTCGGATTCTGGGCATGGGATTCATGGAAGCATGCTGTTGCCCTGTCGTATCTTGATCCGGTTCTCGCAAAAGACCAGATACGGACGATGTTCGATTATCAGGATGACGCCGGAATGATTGCAGACTGTATCTATACCGACCCTGCCGAGAATAATTACCGTGATACGAAACCTCCTTTAGCTGCCTGGGCTGTAAATGCAATATTTCAGGCCGGTAAGGATACTTCTTTTGTGGCTGAAATGTACCCGAAACTACTCAGGTATCATCAGTGGTGGTATAAATTCAGGGATCACGACCGGAACGGTATCTGTGAATACGGAGCAACCGATGGAACATTGGAAGCTGCCAAATGGGAGAGCGGCATGGATAATGCAATACGTTTCGATGATGCAAAAATGGTGAAAAACGGAGAGATGGCATGGAGTATGGATCAGGAATCCGTCGACCTGAATGCTTATCTGCAATACGAATATTCACTGTTGAAAGGGTTTGCTGCAATCTTGAATACTCCTTTTAATGAGCCGGACAGGAAAAGTCTTATTCAGGATTACTTCTTCGATAAAGAAACAGGTTACTTTTTTGATAAGAAGCTGAATAAATCGTTCGTAAAAGTATTCGGTCCCGAAGGGTGGACTCCGCTATGGACAGGACTGGCAACTAAAGAGCAGGCGGATGAAGCCGCTAAAATCATGTTCGATGTGAAAAAGTTCTCCACATATATTCCTTTTCCGACAGCTGCCGCAGATAATCCTGAATTTGCACCGAGGGGATACTGGCGGGGACCTATCTGGATCGACCAGATTTATTTTGCCATATCCGGCATACGGAAGTATGGATATACAAAAGAGGCGGATATGTATACACAGCAGGTTTTCGATCGGCTGCAAGGTCTGGAAAACGATGCGCCGATACATGAGAATTATGACGTATATACAGGAGAACGGCTAAAAGCCTCGCATTTCAGCTGGTCGGCCGCACATCTGTTTTTATTGTATAAGGAATATAAAAAGGAATATAAATAAACTTACTCACTATATATGGTTCTTAGTGCTATTCTAAGAACCATATATGAGGGTAAGGAAGACTAAAATACTCTCTATTCAGTTTATTTGAGAAGATTATATATTATATTAGTCAGTAGTTTTCCGGCAACAGGATCGGTTACGGCTTTTTCCAGAGACATGGTTGATATGGTTGCCACGCCTTTGTCGTCATATATTTTCAGCAATGGATACCCTTTTATGGTTTTTACATACTCAGAGCGCTGTGCCATGTCTCCATTTATGTATCCGTGTATCTTGGTCTGATTGGCTAATTCCTCTACATTCGGGTTCCTGTTTACTTTCAGTACGGTATTGCAGATGGTAGGAATCTCGCGTTTATTGTTGTTGAAATATCTCAGTTCGAGGAGGTCAATGTCATCAAATACAGGTGATTCGGGTATTTCCATATTTGCAATATCACCTTCGGTAGGTTTCATATTACCTGATATGTATTCCGGATATATCTGTTGTGCGGTTTCGGGTGAATTTGAGATAAATATTTTACCACCTTTTGCAACATATTCCTTGATCTGTTTGATTTCATTTATACTGCATTTATCATCTATCCCCGAAAATATATACAGGTCGGCTTTGGCCTTTAATGCAGCGGCTACAGATGTAGCTGTGTTATAGTGTATTTCTGCAAAATCTAATGCCGGTTTTATATCACTGAAATCTACCAGTACAATTTTTTTATCACCCGTTTGTATTGTATTCCACTTTTTCTCGGCGAGCAATATTTTATATTCGTTTTCAGAGACCTGTACGCCTTTCTCAGTTAATCTTAGCTTTAGTCTGGCTTTTATTTTTTGTGCAGGCAAGATGTCCGGTATTTTAATGGAAGGAGTAACTACCCGCCGTCCGTAGTGTGCTACCCCAACGACCTTTTCCTGTCCTTTTATCAACACTTTTCCGGTTTCAGTCTCTAATGACCAGTATAATAAGGATGGTTCCAGAGCTTTGCCATTTTCTCTATCATTCACAATATATATCTGGGAAGGAATCTTTTCTCCTGCATAAAAGTTGCGTCCCCATAATTCTGCACTAACCAATACCGGTTGCAAGGCTCTTTTCATTGCATAATAAGTAGGGTAAGGCTCTATTGTTTCGGCGTTATATACATTGCGGAACCATGTGAGCAGGGCAAAGTGCAGTATGCCTGATGCCTTATCGTTAGAGCGGCGCAGCGCTTCTGCCAGTTCGCCTGTGATGAATGACTGCACTTCTAGGAATGCCTCCGGATTGCCATAGGCATAAGCCTGATATCCTACTAATGTTTGTGGATTTTGATGTACAAGTGTATAGAAACGAGTAGGGTGCCCTGTTTCGTTGTTCGGATATCCGGTAGACATTTCCTGACTGATTAGCGGGCGGCCTTCATTACGGTTCCTCTTTTGAAACTCGCCATTAAACTCTTTGAAGATCGTATGATCATACCAGTTGATGTATGAGTGTATGTCGTCTATGTCCCCGTCGTCTATTCCTTCATAAAAAGCGTTACCTTGCTTAGTTACATTTCTTCGGTAATTGGAGTCGAAACAGACCGGTCGGGTAGGATCTATTTTTCTCATTTGTTTTACAACATCTGAAATGATCTTCATTTTTTCTTTTCGTATTGTGAGATCAGGTTCATTATCATAAAACTTCATTTCGTTATTTACTGTCCAAAACAGGATGGAAGGGTGATTCCTGTATTTCTTGATCAAGCCGAGATATTCTTTAGCCCACATGTCTATGAGTACTTTATTGGGCATAGACTGCTGTATCATCAGCCAGGGCCATGTGCCTTCGTGACTAATGCCGATACCGTTTATGTCGGCAGCCTCTATCCAGAGTTTATTATAGGGAGTAGTATGAGTACGGGTTACGTCTATGTTTCCGGCTTTCATTATCTGATAAAAACTGTTTGCCAGATTCAGGTCGTTAGGGGCTAGTGCAAACGGCGTGTGATTACCTCCCCGCAGCCAGTATGGTTTGTCGTTGAGGTATAATAATCCGTTCTTAGACTCGAATGTGCGGAATCCAGACAAAATGGTGGTATCGTCTATTGTCTGGTTATTTGCCGTCAGTCTGAATGTGAAATCGTAAAGATTCGGAGACTGTGGTGTCCATAACCGTGGCTTCAGGTTATTGATAGAATAGCTGACTACTCTTTCTTCTCCTGAATTGAGTTCTATCTTATTTAAAGATTCCTGACCATAGAAAAGATTTGATGTATTATGATCTGTAATATCTGTTGATAAACTAAATCTGGCTTTCTTACCCGAATAGTTTTTTAATGTAATCTCGAACGTTGCTCCATTGAGGTCAGGCTTGATGAATACATCTTCTATCCTCACCGGATTAGAAATAATGAGAGAAACAGGTTGCCATATTCCGGCCGGATCATCCCCGTAAAAGCCGTGAGCGATGTCTTTCAGCATCTTGTTGGTAACAGGAACTGTAACTGCAACATCTACTATCTTATCGGCATCCTCTATATCTTTTATATAGTCGCGTGTAACATATACCGCCACGAGATTTTTTCCGGGTTTTAGCAACGAAGAAACATCGGCTTTGATCTCTCCGAACATACCTACATTTGATGTCACCTTAGTTCCGTTTACATATACATCGGCCATCTTAGAAATGGCATCGAATACAAGTTTCATATTCTTACCGTTCACATCGGCCGGCAATTCTATCCATTGACGATACCATGCGGCTTTGGTTTTTCTATAATCGAATGTATAGTTTTCGCAACGTGCTGTTTCCTGTTGGTAGTATGTATCCGATACCCCTTTCGGAAATTTACCCATAGTTTCGCCATGTAACCATATGCGGATAGGATTCCAGAAATCAGGTACATTCATTGTGTGCCATTGATTGTCCGCGATATTCGGATCTGCTTCTTTTTCTGCATTCTTTGATTCATAGTCGGGTAGAAAGAGCCAATTGCCATTTAGTGCTATTTCTGTGCGTGTTGTATTGATTTTATCTATTTTGACAGGCTGATAAGCAGCCCGTAAATTTTTTCTTTCTGCTTCCTTTTCCTGAATGTTAGCCTTTACTTCATATATTCTGTCCGGTATCTCGTCCAGGATATTGGCGGGAAGTTCAGATATTGATAAATCGTCAAATTCGGTCTCTATCCATCCGCCACCCAGTGTAACAGGTCCTGCCGGAGCCAGATTTCCGTTCTTGTCTGTTATGTCTATTCGCGGCAGGGTTTCATTGTTGAGGAATACACGTATACGGTTTCCGCATACTTCTATTTTGAAATCGTACCATTGACCTACAACCGGGTGGAAGTCCAGCGGCCGTATATCAAGTAATTCATCTGTTCCCATATAGCCCATACGACTCAGGTATATGTCGTTTTGCAATCCTCCTTTTACGCCCAGGATATAACGGTCGAAGCGGTTATATGCCCTGAACCCGGCCCATATCTGGACCTGTTCGGCATCTTTCGGCGCGCGCGCCCTGAATGTAAAGGTATAGTTTTTCATCTCTTGATCTCCGAAGCAGGCATATGCGTCCTTAGACAGAAATACACCGTTCTCTATACGGCAATTTCCCCTGCCTATTATAGTAAGTTTCGACTGTGAATCACTGAATGTTTCCTTTATCTGAGCTTCCATCCCCAGATTGCAGATAATTGTAAGCAAGGATAAAATATACGTTAGTCTTCTGTTTCTCATTATTCTACCAGGTTTGATAAATTGAATTAGAAGGGGTCGTAACAGACCCCTTGTTTGATAATAAGTAATTGATAATTATGGAGCCTTTACGGTCTTGATGTCCGTATAATTATATTTCTTGTACGTGTCGTCACAGCAGATACCTACTCTCACCCAATAAGTAGTGTTTGTATATTTTACTGCCATCGAGGTTTTAAAATCTATAACGGTTCCTTCCTGATCGTTAGTGATTTTCTGTGTGCCGTTGAATAACTGTCCATCTTTGTTATTGTTGCCGCAATATTGGGTTGTAGCAACGCATAGTATGGCATTGTTGAGATTAGGCATATTTACGCCTTCTTTGGCGTTACGTTTGAAACGGACAGAGGCTTCTATAAAGTTATCCGGTGTCAGTACCGGTTCTTTTACCCATTCTATGTCGAGATAAGGTATTACGGTAAAATCCTGAGTAGAGATTCCTTTGATCTGTACACTCTCGCCTTCTGTTTTGTATGGGTAGAAAGCTCCTTCTACGGGAGTCATGCGATACTCTCCGGCAAACCATTTCGTATTAATATACGTACCGTCCTGTCTCATGTTCAAATATTGAGGAGTAATAGCTATGCTTTCGTCATCGCCGGCCCAACTCAGTTCCTCCATCTTGATCCTCATATTACCGTTGCCCTGTTCTGTTTGTAACAGGTTTCCGTTATGATCTAATATTTTACCCTGTATCGTAGCTTCGGGTGCATCGTAGTTGTCTTTTTCGCATGAAACGAAAATGCACAATGCAAATATCAGGGGAATTATATAAGTAATTGACTTTTTCATATCTGTCTGATTATTACAATTAATATTGGTTGTTTTGTTTCAATAGCGGATTCGTTTTGATTTGTCCATCAGGTATTTTTTCATAATAATACTTGGTAGCAAATGTGAGATTGTTGTTGGCCCTTTCAGATACGCGTGCATCATATATGTATTTACCCTCCGGATTACCATTTTCGTTTACAGTTGCTCCTTTGGCAAACAAGAACGGATTCAGCATTCTTCTGCGATAGTTGTATATCTGGGTATCGAACGTGAACCAGCGGCGTAAATCCCAATATATCTTGTGTTCGAATGCAAGCTCTTTGTAACGTTCCACACGGAGAATTTGTAACGCACGGTTAGGAGCCTGGACGAATCCACCTTTTCCGGCACCTTTTTCATAAGCGGGGGCTGTGGAAAGTTCGCCACTACTGCTCAGCAGGTCTGCTCCGGCTCTTGTTCTTATTTTATTTATAGATTCGTAAGCATCTTCTATCATATTTTTACCTCCGTAAGTAGCTACTCCGCTTTGTGACAGTTCTATGGCAGCTTCCGCCCGGTTCAGCAATACTTCTGCATAGCGCATATCTATCCAGGTCTGATGCGATTCGTGCAGCTTGGTGGCGCCTACAGTCAGATCCATACTCAGCCATTTTCTACCGTGAAAACCGGTAATAGTATTGTTTGAACCTCCGTTTGCAGGGCCATCCATACCATTTTTATTCAGTTTTACCCCATTTGCCATTTCGTATGGTTTTTGTTGTGTAATATTCTCTGTGGTTTCCAGAATATTATCTTTCCAGAAACTTCCACCTGTAGTAGAGTACGATTGGGTGTTTTGTCCATCGTCTATACTCATTTTTTTAATCTTTTCAGATGGGTCTACTGTTTCTTTGATGATGCCCCTGCGTATATCCAGCTCTATACCTTTATATGTATTTCCAGGTAACAGTATAGATGCTCTCAAGCGAGATTCCGCATTTTCGAATAGTTCGCGTGGAGTATTGAATACAATGTAATTGTTGTCGTCGTCAGTTGTTTTTATCCTGCCTGTAGCCGGATTTATAGGTAATCCATCGAATAACTCCACCCAGTCTAAAGTAACATTGTAGCGATCTCCATAGGTAGTGGTCATGCGTGGTGGACAATATACAGCGTCGAAGCTGTGACGATAATTTATATAATCGTATTGTCTTATAAAGATCGATTCGGGGCTATCGTCAGCCTTTTGCCATATATTAGCAAAATTGTCTTCGGTAGCGGTTCCCTCTGCTTGTAGCAGTTTATAGCCACCTTTTTCCACAATTACAGATGCATCCCATGCTTGCCGGAAGTAATCGTTAGCTCTTGTTTCAGGTATTCCGCATAACATTACTCCTTCTACAGAATAATTGTATTTTTGTCCATAACGGGCTATCGAACCGGCAAAGTTTGCAACGCGGCTTTTCAGGGCAGCGGCTACATATTTGTTGGCTCTTCCCGCGACACTTTTTGCTACCATATTTTCGATGGCATAGTCCAGATCGGCTAAAATAAAATCATAACTTTCTTCATGGCTGTTACGTGGGACCCACAGAGAGCTTTCGCTATTCTCGCCTTGAGGTAATGGCTGAGGTTCTTCAATCAAAGGTATGCCCCCATAACGTTTAGTTAACTGAAAGTACACATAAGCACGGATAAAACGAGCTTCTGCTATCCATGATTCGGCTCCATCCAGTTGACCGATGTAGGCTGGCAGATTCTGGATAAGAGTGTTTGCCTGACGGATAATCTGGTATCCCTGGCTCCAATATCCTTTTTCGGGGATGTATATACCCGTATTGTTTCTATTGCCTGTTTCTCCGGTACTGAGCATAGGCCATACGATATTGTTCCAGTTATAATAACCGCCTTTGTCTCCTTCTTGGCTTACATTAAAATCATCCATTGGCAGATGGTTGTATAAACCAACCATATATGCTTTTATCCCCGCTTCGTTGTATATATCCTCGTCTGTGAGTATGTTTGTCGGAGGAATATCCAAGTCTTGACAAGCTCCCATAAACAGGAAGGAGAAGACCAGTAATATATATTTATAATTTTTCATATTGTTTTCTTATTATAATAACTAGAAAGTAATGCTTGCTCCAAAATTAATTGTTCTGTTAAGTGGATACATATATCCGTATAGTTCGGTAGGTCTTTCAGGATCGACACCCTTTACCGATGTTATAGTGAACAGGTTATATGCGTTTGTATATATACGCATACGTTTGATACCTACTTTTCCGATCAGAGATGCCGGCAGGGTATAGCCGATCTCGGCACTTTTCAGACGCAGATAAGCTCCGTTCTGAATTGCAAACCTTGAGTTTGTATCATAACCGACAGCACCATATGCGTAGTAGCCACTTACCCATTGGTTACTCGGGTCGAATGGATCTTTATTCGGGTCTGACGGATGCCAGCGATCCATCATCATGTCTAATGCGTTGCCATCCCACAGTAGCGGCATCGATAATTGTTCACCATAGGCTACATACGACATTGCCGATCCCTGAAACATCAGATTCAGATCGAAGCCTTTGTAGTCTGCAGAAATGTTCATACTGAAGTTCATCAAAGGGTAGTTCCGCTTGTCCTGAAAGTCTGTTTTGCTTGCATCGGTAGTAGTGGCTATAGGATATTCGTCCATACTGTCGATAGTACCGTCGCCGTTCCAATCTTCATATATATAGTCGCCAGGAAGGGTTCCGTTACCTGTAAATATAGGTGAATTTGCTATCTGACCATAAGAAGTATAACGTCCGTTATCTCCTTTTCCGAACCAAATGTCATTGTAGCGGTAAGCCAGGTTGTTTCTCCAGTAATCGTATGAGTTACCACGTGTAGCCGATTCCACATAGCGATTCATAGATCTTGTTATAGACGCTATACCGGTTACATTGTAGTTTACCTGTCCTATTTTGTTGCGGTGTCTAAGTTCTAGTTCAAATCCTTTTGTCCTGTCACTGTTGATATTTTCCTGCGGCATAGTAGATCCGAATGTTCCCGGAATGGATATTAGACGGTCGGCAAGCAAGCCGTCACGATTACGCAGGAACAGGTCGATGGAAAAGCCGAACAATCCCTTCCATAAGTCTGTATCCAATCCGATATTCATGGTTTTTACAGTATACCATGTAATGTAAGGATTGGCTACGGAGCGGAATCCTAATCCGTTGATAAACTCTCCGCCAAAAACATATCCTTTAGGATAATTATCCTGAGTGTTGCCATCTGTATTCGGATAGTTGTAACCGCTCAGGAACTGATATTTGGCGGCGCTGTCATCTCCCATTTTCCCGTATGAAGCCCTGACCTTCAGATTGTCGGCAAAAGGAATAGCATTTTTAATGAACTCCTCTTCCGATAAGCGCCAGCCTACGGATGCACTAGGGAAAAATCCCCAGCGGGAATCTTTAGGGAACTTAGAGGAACCATCGTAGCGAAAGCTAAATTCGGCGAGGTACTTACCTTTATAATCATAGTTGAATTTTCCTACCAGACCGGTAGAAGCATACTCGCTTATACCGTCACCATTTCCGATCTGGTTTGTAGAGTTTCCTGCAAACAGGTATGGTATAGGTATCTCGAGATCGCGTTGCGCCCATATATTGTCGCCCTGATTGTATGACTCTTCCCATAAGAGCAATCCGCTAACGTTATGCGCTTTTGCAAACAGCCTGTTATAGTTTAATGATACCTGCCATAGTCTGCTATACGAGGTGTTGTATCTGCGATATAATCTGGATGGTACATTTTTAGGAACAGCTGTGTATATGCCTGTGGCTTCGTCATAATTATATTCATTATATTCCTTTGTATATTCTGTATTGTCGTCTACAGTCGTATCATAACTGAACAAGCCTTTGGCTGATAATCCTGTAATGAATGGGATATCATATGTCAGATCCATTGTTGACTGAAATATCCTTTTCTTATTATTCACATAACCCGATACATCTGCATCGGACATGGCTACGACGTTTTGTATATCTCCGTTCGGCTTGTCGTAATATCCGATACGATTGTTGGCATATACAGATTCTGAAGGGATCGAACGCCATAGAGTTTTGTATATTTCCCATGTAGAAGCACGCGGGCGATCTCGTTGATCTATGATCCCGTTTACTTTCAATGAGGCTCTCAGATTATTTGTAATTTGGGCATTCAGATTCGAACGCAGATTGTAACGGTCATAATTCAATGAGTTACTTTTGAAGAATCCCCCTTGTTCGGTATAACCGAAGTTAACATAGTAATCGACTTTGTCGCCACCACCACTTACAGATACATTGTGCTGTTGTTGGGTCGCTGTGCTTTTCATTACTTCGTCGTACCAATCGGTACTTACTTTTTGGCCGGTTAGATATTCGTTTATCTGCTCCTGACTGAACGTAAGCTTTGGGTCGGTGGTGCTGCGCATACTTTTCTCATTAAACAGGGTCATACGGTTTACAGCTCCTACAGGTTTCAGTTTCTCTATCGGGTTTTGAATACCATAGTACATCGAATATTCAATCTTTGCGGTTCCTTTTTCTCCTTTCTTTGTTGTTATCAGAACCACACCATTTGCTGCACGCACGCCATATACGGCGGCAGAGGCATCTTTGAGAACAGAGATACTCTCTATGTCATTCGGATCCATACGGGAAAAATCTCCGCGAGGTACACCATCCACAACTACCAGCGGATTACCGAAACCGCGAATATCGAACTGGTTATTGAATTCTCCCGGCTCCGATGTTTTCTGAATCACACGTACTCCGGCTATTTTTCCTGTCAACATGTTCTGTACATTCGAGTTTTTTGTTGCCATCAGTTCCTCGCTGTTGATGGCTGCTACCGATCCTGTCAGGGTTGCCTTTTTCTGGGTACCGTATCCTACTACTACAATTTCGTCCAGCATCTTCTGATCTTCTTTTAACACGATCTTGAAACTCACTCTGTTCGTAATGTCTATAGTTTGTGAAATAAATCCGACATACGATATTTTCAATCTTTGTGTATTGGAAGGTACATTAAGACTGAAGTTCCCGTCACTATCTGTAATAGTTCCTACAGAAGTGTTTTCTATGGTTATACTGGCACCGATAATAGGTTCGCTAAATTCATCTGTTATCGTACCTGTAATAGTTTTGATGTTTTGCCCATATCCTAAATGGATAGAACTGATAAATATCAGTAAAAGCGCAAACATCTTTAAGTGAATTTTTCTTTGGTAAAAAGGAATATATTCCTTCCCTTTCCTTAAAAAATAATTTTTCATAGGCATTAATTTAAAGATTAATAATATAAATAAGGGGTGGGTTATTTGTTGCAAAGATGCTTGTTCAGGCCTAATAAGACGGTTAATGATTTGGTTAATAGATTGCAAAATTTTGACTTTCTTCTTATTTTATACTTTAAGTCTCTAAGGGGCAAGAGTGAAGTATAGCTTTTTCCCTCTTCCAGTGTTCAGAAAGAAATGCTTAAATTTCCTAAAACTTTTACAGAACTGTTTATAGGCCGGAATTGTTACGCAGATAAAGTAGTGTAATTTTAACTATTGCTGTTGATAATTTGATCAAAAGAATATTCAAACTCTGTTCCGAACAGCATATTATATTCTTTGATGAATGCTGCATATGCTTTTTGGGCAAGTCTATTCCTTCCCATTTTTACTAAAAGAGAACATTTTAACCGAAGGGCGTCTTCATTTAGTGAGTCATGGATAAAAATGGTATCAGCCAGGTTGATAGATATCTGAGGATTTAATCTTATTTCAGTTTTTTTTGATAAATCAAGTAAAAGATCGACAAGTGCATTGGAAAAATCAGCTTTGAACGGGTCTACCCACTCTACCTGCAGGCTGGGTAGCAGTTCACCTGAGACTATCAACAAGAGTTTTACTATGTCATTGGTGTCTATCTCTTTATTTTTAGAAAGTTTATCTATGAGATAGAGCGCCTGTGAATAATCACAATAAACATCGTCTCCGAATTCGACAGTCCAGTATGAGTTGTTACTTTTTATGTTTATTTGTCCTACCAGATCGAATATTATTCTCAGTTTGTTGAAAGATACTCCTCTATTGTTTTTCGCACTTTCTTCCGTTTTGTCAAACCATAATGTGTCTTTTAGTTTTACAGACGATATTCCCTTTCCTCCTTTGAATGTATGCAGCAGGATAAGGATGAACAACTGTTTAAGCATAGGGGAAAACTCTTTTGTGATATCATTTCCATCTTTGTCAATAACACAAAATCCTCCGAATAGGGATATCGACTTGTTCCGTTTTTTTTTGCTGATAGGTTTTACTGCCATATCGTTGTACTCTTGCAACAGATCATTACCTTCTGCATATTCCGGTTTTTTCCTGTTATAATGAGTGTAGATAAGCATTACAATACATATTAGTAGGATCGCGACCAAGAATCCTCCTATAATGAAGAGTAGATAACCGGATTCGGCATTCTCCTCCTGATATAGTTCTTCTCTGGATGCAGGCGGAAATGATAGTGTGTAAATAGATACAGTATTGAGGGTGTCCCCGATGCTACCAGGTCCCGAGGTTACAGCGATCAGCCTGTTTTTTTGTTTGTCCAGATACAGATCTGCATATGATTTATTATCTTCAAAATTAACAAGAATACTGTCTCCAAGCACTTCATATTCGGGTTTGTCTATCGAAAATCTCAGTAGTGTCATTTTTGTATGAAACTGTTGCAACGGATGACTTAATGCATAGAATGATCTATTAGCGATATCTACTACAATAGAGTTTGCTACTACAAAATTATTTGCCGGCGGCTGCAGCGTCCATAGTTTTTTCGATTGCAGAGTTTGTGCATCTACTTCATACAGGTCGTAAAAATACTGAGGTGATAATTCCTGGTTTCCTGTCTGGTTACCATATCCTCCGAAAATTAAGAAATGATTATCATCAAGTTTTCCCAAACCACTCAGATAGCGGGGCTGAGGATTATCCCCTGCCAATTTGTTTTTTCTCCATGTACGGGTTTCGAAATCATATATTCGCAAATCATTCTTGTATTTGTGATGCCCGTACCCGCCAAAAAGATAGAGGGAGTTATCCTTGTTGGAGATAAAGCGATTGTGATGCCAAAAGTCGGGTGGCAACTTTATATCCGGTATTATGTTCCATCTGTTCTTAAGGGTATCGTATAGCAAGACATCTTTTTCCTGTTCCAATTCGAAAGTATAGCTAACATATTTTCTTATAACGGGGTTGTATATAAGGTTGTTAGATTGTACTATATATGGTACGGAATTATTTACCTTTTTCCGGTTTATCGTATTGGATTTTAGACTATACTTATAGAAATACGTCTGGTCATATACAGCTATTTCATTATTGTCAGGATTATAATTGATCATAGGTCTCAGCTTTGTAGTGAAGGAAGTTTGCATTTGCCAGAATATATGCTGATTTATGATCCAGTTAGGATTCTCAGATACTGCTTTATGATGTTTTATTTCATCGTAAACTCCGTTTGATGTATATTTATTTAATATCCACTGATATAATGTCTTCTTATTTTCATTTGTGATCTCTATATTTTTCAGAGAAATAGCGGGGATATCGGTCACCTGAAATCCCTGATAGTTATTCTTTCCAAATATTATAGAAACATGGCGAAATTCATTTAATGATTCTATCTGTTTTGTATATGATTTATCTCCTATCCTGGCAGTCAGTGTATTGGTTTTAGTGCCTATGTGAATATCAATATATATCCATTTGCTATAGCTTATTCCTGCGTCTTTAAATACTTCACTGAGAATCTCTCCGGATGAATGAGCCATTAAGAATTTTGGTTCTCCAGTATTCTTTTTCTCGTTGAGTAAGAAGTCTATATGTTGTCCGTTTTTATTGATAATCCGGAATACATAGCCGAATGGATATAGTGCAGCAGAATCTATTTTCAGATTAAACGAAAGATGATAGTTTTCCGGCAGAGATAGTGGTGCATCAGGCGTAAGATTCAGGCCCGTACGTTTCTCTTTCTCTACTTCGTACGATCTGAATTTTAAACCGTATTCCACATCCTGTGCAATTACACAGGGTATAATATGTAGTATCAGGCAGTATAGTAAGATGATTTTTCTTAAAGGAAACTTCACTATATTATATATAAGGTTTCTAAATACTTATCAAACATATTTTTTTCTGTTTGAGTGTCATTTTCAGAATTAAATATTTCAAGAAAAGATCAATATTTATCAAGAGTGTACTATTATCCCACACCCATCCAATTTATGATTTTTATATAGTATTAGATAAATATTCTTTAGTCTTTTTTCGAAAATCATTAAATTCTGATTCCATCATATCTATGTATGGGCTTGAATCAGAATGGTGATTCATAACTACAAATTTTAAGTTTTATCAAAATTAAATCAAAGGAGAATCTTAGCAGAAAATATATAGTTAAAGAATGTAAATATGTTGTTGCTATGATATAAACCGGTTTAAAGTTTTACGAAGTCTTCGCAACTCCTTTAATAGAAATGCTGTATGTTATAAACATTGAACCGGCATATATAGGTAATCCTTCAATTGTGGAATTTTATTGCTATTGTTATAGGGTTAATTATTTGAAATGTTTTGTTATTTTTGAATAAAAATATGTTTAGCATGAAAAAACTACTCTATCTTTTTGCCATTTGTATTATATGCTCTTCATGTGCGGTGATTTATGGAGATAACTATGATAATAGTAAAAAAATACAGCAACTCCATATTGGAATGAGCAAACAGGATGCGATAAGTATCATGGGGGATAAGTATATTGTTGAATCGACCTCTCAGGAGGAGAATGGCGTGTTAGAAATAATTAAGTATTATTCGCAAACAGAGGTTCCTTATTTGCTGCATTTTCTAAATGGACAATTAGTCCTTTTTAATAGGTACTACCCTCCTTATATACCGGAACAGAAGATTATAATAAAACAGGATAAAGAATAACGTTCTTGTATGCATCTCCAATAGTTTTTATCTTTTCTTCATTGATTCTTTCTATAAATATGTTTTATAACATATTTTTATTCTATCTTTGTACTGTGTTTTTCATGGTATTAGATTTAAGGTTAACAATGAAGATTGGCTGTCGGGATGACAGTCTTTTCTTATTTTAGGGGGATAATGACTACGATAGTCTGATTGCTGCCATTGTACTGTTCTTGTCGGATTACCAAAGTCTTACTATTTAACTTCGAAAGTAATGAGAACACCTTTATGATCGCTCGGCCAATGATTGTTGAATGGAGAAATGACCGGATCTTTAGCTACGTTTTCATCCCTTCTTCCTTTTACAATACAACCTTTCGGACCGAATAATTCCGCTTTCTTTACAGCCAATTGCTTATCAGGGTAGTAATATACGAAGTCGATACGTTCCCGTTCATCCGCATCGGGAACCCATGTTATCGCGTCAGGTTCAATATCTTTATTGTCAGCCGGAAATGTGAAACCCGGATAATTTACGACATCCGGATACATCTCCCGGTACGCATCCTTAAATCCGTTCCTGTACAATAAAGAAGAGACGCCCCAGTTTACGATGCAGCCGTTGTGGCCGAATATATCCGCTGTCCCGGCCTGCCAGTCGAGGTGGGATGGTTCGTTAAAATCTCCGGCATAAATGACCAGAGACCCTTTCGAGATTTCAGTCCTGGCATCATTAATAAAATCCTGAGCCGATTCGATACGTCCCGATAGATTACAAACTTCCAGTATTGTATCCACATCCGTGATCGGCGCTTCCAGCTTGTTCCAGTCCTTGCTACCGTCGTTATAACCTCTCGGATAATAACAGGTGTAGTATCTGTATTCGGAATGTGCCGGATAAACCGCGACGCGTCTACCATTCACATCGAGTACAGCCTTAAATTGCCACTTGTTGACCCGCCGCTGCTCGATGATCGGGTATTTGCTTATAATAGCCCGCCCGTCGATGCGTGCGTTATAATAATGAAGGTTGTTTTTCTTTAATACAGCTAGTAGTGTCGGCATAAACGGATCGTCCGCATCTCCTTTGTATAGTTCGCAAAATGTGGCTACATCAGGCTTTAATC